>Ga0222714_10000020_pt1 | contig 227446 bp, 193 predicted proteins | sample C33_3DmetaG_FD_165048 | JGI IMG/M metagenome (GOLD analysis project Ga0222714, IMG submission 165048) | Estuarine water microbial communities from San Francisco Bay, California, United States - C33_3D | ecosystem: Environmental > Aquatic > Marine > Unclassified | place: USA: California... | reverse complement strand
TACAATCAATTGAAGCGTGAGGCAGGTGGACAGAGTGTAGATGCTCAAATCACTTTCCGTGGTGACAGCCGCACTGGTTACAACGTTTCTTTCTACAGATTAGGACGTTAATTTAAATTAAAATACATTAAAAAAAGCCGGGCAATTGCTCGGCTTTTTTGGTGCTAAGTGCTAGCTACTGAGAGTAGGACTTTTAACGACAATTGTTTATAATCAATGAACTCAAAACCCGATCTCTAAGCAACAAAGTCTGTACAACGAAGTCTCAACAACGAAGCGCTAAACACCCAACAGCCTTGAAAAAAACTTTAAATCCACTAAATTTGTTGTAACCATCAAAGCCATATGGATCGTAAGAAGTTTCTGAAAAAATCTTTGATAGCTGCTAGTTTAGGTCCAGTAGTATTACAATCTGCGGTAATAGAGAATCAGATCGATGAACTTCAACCGATAAAACCTAACTTAGGTTACAATCATATACCAAATAAAGAGAAAGAGAGAACGATGAACTCAGTAGTACATAGAGCAGAAACCCGAGGACATGCTAATCATGGATGGTTAGATACACATCACACATTTAGTTTCGCCAATTATTATAACCCAGAACGAATGCATTTTGGTGTTTTGAGAGTCCTAAATGATGATAAAGTAGCTGCAGGAATGGGTTTTGGTACTCATCCTCACGATAATATGGAGATTATTTCTATACCCTTGTACGGTGATTTGGAACATAAGGACAGTATGGGCAATACTTCCGTTATTAGAAATGGGGATATTCAAGTTTTGAGCGCAGGTACTGGAATTACACACAGCGAATACAATAGAAATAAAGACTTAGAAGTTAGATTCTTACAAATTTGGGTTTTCCCGAATAAAAAGAATGTTAAACCTCGATATGATCAAATTTCTCTAAATCCAGAAGATCGGAAAAATAAATTTCAGCAAATAGTTTCACCCAACCCTGAAGATGAAGGTGTTTGGATACATCAAAATGCGTGGTTTCACCTATTAGATTTAGACGCGAATCATACAGTAGAATATCACTTAAAAGACAATAAAAATGGACTATATATTTTTATTCTTGAAGGATCTTCTATAGTTGGCGAGAATAAACTAAATAAAAGAGATGGATTAGGTATTTGGACTGTTAATGAATCAGTGAAATTTAAGAGTATCAACAATAGTCAAATTCTATTAATGGAAGTTCCTATGACGATTTAGTTATTGATCGTTTGGAAGTCCTTTAAAAGCTCTTATAACACATCCTTTTCCAACATGATATTTTCCTTCGTTTAGTTCGGTCATTTCTTCCCAAATTTTTGCGTCTTTACCAATCAAGGATTCTAGTTCATCAACTGTATAAAGCATTTCTTCTTGTTGCGGGCCTCCTATATTTGGGTTTGCCTCTCTATGTGGAAGATTTTTAATGCTGAAACATTCAAAAATTATCCATCCATTGGGTTTAAGCTTCTTAATTATGTTATAGAAGAAATCCTCTTTAATTCCTTTAGGAAAATGGGTGTATGTGAATACAATTCCATCGAAAAATTTATCTTCAAGGGGAACTTCATCATAACTACCAACCAAATAATCAATATTTACACCGTTTTTCTCAGCTAATTGTAATGCTTTTAATTTGCCAGAATCACTGATGTCAAAAGCAGTAGCGACCATTCCTTTAGTTGCAGCATAAACAGAGTTTCTTCCTTCTCCTTCTGCAGGGAAAAGTATCTTACTTCCAGGCTTAACCTTGTTTAATTGAAACTTGAAGAATTGATTTGGTTCATCTCCGTAAGCAAATCCAGGTTCAGAATATCTTTGGTTCCAAAATTCCTTCATTGGTCAAAAGTAATAATAATCGGAAGATTCTTTTTGTGATTTTGGTTACTAAACGTGAGTAATAATTGAGTTTAATTCGCACGAAGAAAAAATGACATTTAATTTCAGAATATATTTTCTTTCACTTTTCGCCTTTTTCGTTGGGGTGAAATTAAGTGCACAACATCAGGAGGTTCCATCTAATCCACGAATGTGGAAAGGTAAAACAAAAAAGTTTTATGATACAGGAGCAATAAGTAAGGCTTTTCACTATGGTGTTTTACAAGGGCATTTTCGACATTTCTTAATATTTACAGATAATGAAGGTGAATTGACTAATTATTTTGCTCAAGCTGGTGGTGGAGGGATTAGATTCGAAACAGCACCTTATCACGGTATACAGTTTGCTGTTTCAGGATTTTTCATTTTTAATATTCAATCTTCAGACTTAGGCAGAAATGATACTTTAGCAAATGCTGGTAGTCGTTACGAGTTAGGATTGTTTGACATCGAAGATCCCAATAATCGTAAAGATTTAGACCGACTAGAGGAATTTTATTTGAAGTATAATATCACAGATAATTCTAATCTAATTCTAGGAAGACAGTTGATTAACACTCCATTTATTAATTTACAAGATGGTCGAATGCGTCCTACTGGAGTTGAAGGCCTTTGGTTTAGATCTCAAGAATCACAGAAAACACAATTGGAGGGGGGGTATTTATGGGATATGTCGCCACGAAGTACCGTAAGATGGTATGATGTAGGGGAGTCAATAGGTATATATGGTTCTGGGAGAGATATTACTGGAAGACCATCGATGTATGCAGGAAAAACTGAAAGCCATTGGATTGCAATGTTGGGGCTTCATCGAAAAATTGGCAAAAGTAAATTACATGCATGGACTTTTTGGGTAGATAATTTAATTAATTCTAATTTATTACAGTTGGATTTGGTTAAAAATATGGGTGAAGATCAATTTTATCTTGGTTTACAAGGAATTTATCAGCAGGGAATTGGAAATGGTGGAAACGACGTTGATTCGTTAAAATACGTATCAGACAATCACGTATCTAAAGTAGGATCAGCAAGAATTGGATTCAAGAATAATAAGTGGGACTACCAGTTAGCCTACACTCGAATAACTTCTGACGGAAGATATTTGATGCCCAGAGAGTGGGGTAGAGATCCATTTTACACTTTTATGCCTCGAGAGAGAAATGAAGGGTTAGGTGATGTGCATGCAGTGATGGCAAAAGTTTCAAGAAAATTAACTGCAGAGCACAGTACCATTTCATTAGCAGTGGGTAATTTTAATCTAACAGATGTAAATAATGTATTTTTAAATAAATACGCCATGCCTGATTATTATCAAGTGAATGTTGATTTTCGCCATGAATTTGAAGGAGTATGGAAAGGTTTAGAAGCCCAATTTTTAGTAGCTTACAAAAAGGGATGGGACACAGAATCTCTTTCAGAGTATATAGTATTTAACAAAGTAAATTTAACACAATACAATTTTGTATTGAATTATCACTTTTGACTCAAGATTTTTGTAGAAAAATTCATTAACTATTTTTTATAGTATATATTAAACACGACCTTTGCGCTCGAAAAGAGACGATGAATAAGCACAGAATTACGGTAGCCAAAGGAGACGGAATTGGCCCAGAAATAATGGATGCTACATTAGAAATTTTAAAAGCATCCGGCGCAAACATTGAAATAGATGAAATTGAGGTTGGCGAGAAAGTTTATCTATCGGGCAATACTTCTGGTATCTCAGAGTCAGCATGGGATAGCATAAGAAACAATAAAGTTTTCTTGAAAGCCCCAATTACAACGCCACAAGGGGGCGGTTATAAAAGTCTTAACGTAAGTATGAGAAAAGCATTAGGTCTTTATGCAAATATTAGACCTTGTGTTAGCTATCATCCTTTTGTAAAAACCAATCATTCTAAAATGGATTTGGTGATCATCCGTGAAAACGAAGAAGATCTGTATGCAGGAATTGAACATCAACAGACCGATGAGGTAATTCAATGTTTAAAATTAATATCTCGCCCTGGTAGTGAAAAAATCATTAGATATGCTTTTGAATTTGCAAAGGTTTACGGTCGAAACAAAGTAACATGTTTCACAAAGGACAATATCATGAAACAAACCGACGGTTTGTTCCATAAGATATTTGATGAAATTGCAGCTGAATATCCTGAAATTGAGAATGAACACTGGATTATTGATATAGGCGCAGCCAAAGTTGCGGATCACCCTGAAGTTTTTGACGTTATTGTAATGCCAAATTTATACGGCGATGTTGTTTCTGATATTGCGGCACAAATTACTGGATCTGTAGGTTTGGGTGGCTCTGCAAATATTGGTGAAACATGTGCAATGTTTGAAGCCATTCACGGTTCGGCTCCAATGATAGCAGGACAAGGTATTGCAAATCCCTCTGGACTTTTACAAGGTGCTGTAATGATGTTAAATCATTTAGGAGAGACCGACAGTGCAGAGAAGATCCAAAACGCCTGGTTAAAAACTTTAGAGGATGGAATTCATACTGCTGATATTTTTAAGGAAGGTACTAGTAAACAATTAGTAAATACAAAAGAATTTACTCATGCTGTTATATCTAACTTAGGTTTATTACCTGCCACTTTAAAGGGTGTATCTTACAAGAAGGATGCAGTATTTAATCTTCCTAAGTATGTAAAGAAGGCCCCTAAAAACAAGGAACTTAAGGGAGTTGATTTGTTTGTTCATTGGAATGGATCTGATGCAAATGAATTAGCCGCTATGTTATGTCCTTTGGAAAATGATCAAATAAGTTTATCAATGATTACAAATCGTGGAATTAAAGTTTGGCCTGATGGTTTTGAAGAAACCTTTTGCACCGATCACTGGCGTTGCAGGTATAAACCTGCGAACATGGGTAAAATCAATTATTCAGATATCCCAAAATTAATGAACCTGGCTATTGAGCATAATATTGATGTAATTAAAACTGAAAACTTGTACGCTTTTGATGGTGTTGATTCATTTTCACTCGGTCAAGGACAATAAATAATAGGAGATTCAAAAAATAGTTTTATTTTTGGCTAAAATTATGAAGAAGATATTTTTTTTACTTCTGTTGGTTTCAACAGCCTTTATTGGACTGAAAGCCCAAGATGGAAATAGGAGTACAGGTCTTGGTTTTAATATGACCTTGCCGGTACCTGCATTGAGCTTAAAGGTGGGTATTACACCGCAATTGCAAGTCCAAGCATTAGCTGCGCCTGTGGCCGTTTTGACTGAAGGAAATGCAATTTACGGGTATGGAGCTCCTTACTACGGTGGAAGAGTATCTTGGCGTTTTGTGAAACCAAGAAAATTTTGTGATCCTATGCTATTCCCATATGTATACGGTGGAGCAGGAGTAATGTTAGGTGAAAGAACCGACGTGGCTAATAATAACGCAATTGTTGCCAATAATAAATTAGGCTGGGCAATTGGAGTCGGTTTAGAAGCATTTCCACGTTGGTTAGATAATTTAGGTGCTCATGTTGAAGTAGGTTTAGGAGCGAATTCATTTGATGCTCCAAGAACTTCGGTTCAACCAGAAGCTTTTACAATGTTGCAAATTGGTTTCGGATTGCACTACTACTTCTTCTAATAATAAATCTGATTAACAAATATTGGAAAGGGAGCATTTGCTCCCTTTTTTATTTTTTAATTTGCCGAAGGATGCTTTCTTTGATATATTCGTAAAGTGGCTTACGGTGTAGGCTTCTCGCTGCAATATTTCCCATAACCGCAGCGAGCATGAAGAAGAATATTAAATTATGCCTATCCGTCATTTCTAGAACCAATATTGCCGATGTGAATGGGCTTCTTGTAATTCCTGTTAGAAAAGCAACCATACCTGTCATTACCAATAAATTGGTATTGTCTCCACTTAATTCTAAAACTCCAGAAAAGAATCCTGATATCGATGCTCCCACACTTAGAGCCGGTGCAAAAACTCCTCCAGCTGCACCCGAAACAAAACATATTGAGCTGCCAATAAACTTGCCAAACGGAACATACCATTCTGAGTATTTGTTTTGAGAAAATAATGATGTGATGATGAGTTCATGACCTCCACAAGCTATTTTATGATCAAAATATAAAGCCATAGCTGTAATGAAGGCAGATCCAAAAACTAAAAATAGAACGCGCTTTTTGATATTTAAAGTTTGACGCCATTCCATGAGTTTTATGGTTAATTTAGTATACAAGCCGGCAAAACCTCCTGTGAATAATGATGAAAGTATAACCGCAAAAACCATGGCATAAGAAATATTTACAGCTACTGGATAACCTAGATAAAGATAACTTCCAACAATACTCTGGGCAGTGATACCGGCGATAACTACACCGATGAAAATGCTATTTTTAAAATTGCTAATATGTGTCTTTGTGAGCTCCTCAATGGCAAATACTAATCCTCCTAAAGGAGTATTGAATGCCGCCGCTAATCCAGCTGCAGCACCTGTCATTATCATGTTTTTGGGAGATATTCGCGGCCACCATTTTGGCAGGAAATCATAGGTTTTTTTAAATACTGCACCTGCAATTTGTATAGTTGGGCCCTCTCTGCCAATTACCGCTCCTCCTAATGCCATAAGCATACTTGAAGTAATTTTAACTAGTATAATTGGGAAACTTAATAGTTGTATAATTCTTGAACTTCTTTTATGTTGAATTAATTCTAAAGATGCTACTACTTGAGGAATACCTGAACCACTCGCATAAGGAGAGAATCTATGAACAATATACCATCCACCTATAAATAATACCGCAGAAACTGGGAACATCCAATAGGAAACTGTTTCTAGCAACCAAAAGTAAATTTCCTCGGCCCAGCCGAAGAGACTAGCATATAAAACAGAAATTAGTCCGACCAAAAAAGAGGCAACCCAAAATGGGAGTGCACTCAATAAACTAAGTTTCCATTTGGTATTGGGGAGATCTAAATTTTTTAGTGGAAGTATAAATCTTCGATACAGATAAATGGAGTATTGTAAGATTTTTTTACTAAAAGATTTCTGTTTTCTCATTATTAAACCTAGGGTTTCACTTACGAGCGCTGCGAAGTTACATTCAAAAAAAGTGTTAACGTAGAATTTTTCAAATATTTAATTGCATCTATAAATATGATAATGGTGTTATTTTTGAAATCTATGACACTTCAACAGATTAAATATTTTGTAGCAGTTTTTGAGTTAAGGCATTTTTCCCGGGCCGCCAGACAAGCCAATGTAGCTCAACCTACATTAACTCTGCAGCTCCAAAAATTAGAAGATAATCTTGGAGTTGCATTATTTGATAGGAGCAAAACACCCGTAATACCTACAGATATTGGTTCCGAACTGTATATTCATGCAAAGGAAATTTTAAGAAAAGTTGATGAGTTTGAGCAAAGTGTTAATCGTGAGAATGAGCTCGTAGATGGTGTATATAAATTGGCAATAATTCCAACTGTTGCCCCATACCTAATCCCCTTGTTTTTAAGGAACTTTAGTAAATCTCATCCAAATATCAAGTTAGAAATAGCAGAAATGCAAAGTGAAGATATTTTGCGTGAGTTAAGGACAGGTAATGTTGATATTGGTATCATGGCCACACCAACTGCGGAACATTATGTAAATGAATTCCCTATTTATAACGAGCCATTTTTACTTTATGGTAGGCCAGACGAGGAAATTATGCAGTTGAAAGAAATTGATAAAACGGACATAGATTCAAACAAATTATGGTTGCTTGATCAAGGACATTGTTTGAGGGACCAAGTAATTTCATTGTGCAATTGGAAGGATAAAAATAAATCCCAAAATGTGGTATTAAAAGGTTCGTCATTAGAAACATTAAAAAATGTTATCCGATATGATTCGGGATACACTATTATCCCCGCACTTGCCGCAAGATTAGAAGATGACGTTCGGTTTATTAAACCATTTGTAAAACCTTGCCCTTCAAGAGAAATAAGCATAGTTTCTCATACATTTTTTAGGAAAAACAAACTTGTAACACTATTGGCAAAGTCAATAAAGGAATCATTGCCACTAGAAATCTCTGAATTTATTCCTGCAGATAATATTCCGTGGAAATAGACTATTTGCTATTTGCCCTTTTCATAGGGTTTGATTCTTCACGGCTTAATTGCTTGATTTTAAATATGTCAAATCGAGAATGTACGCCTTTAGTATGTTCGTCTGAATATGAATCAAAAGTCCATATTTGGTTGCTTTCATCAATATCTGCAGTCTCTTTATACGGATCAATCACAATGCTTTGAACTTTCTTTGGATGACCAAAAAACTTGGTGAATTCAGACTCGTTTTTCCTCCAAATATAGGCTGATATAAAATCAACTTTTGAAGTAGAATCAGAATAATTCCATTGAATAATAACAGGTGAAACGGCACCTCCAATATTTGAAAACTTCAGTTTGTAGAAGTATGTGTTATTCAAATTATCTAGGTCTGATTTTCCAGGTATTTCGAGATTATTGTATGGATTTTTATGATGATGATTTACCGTATGATTCCTGAAAGTATCTTTTTCAGCATCGTAGTAATAGTAGAAATCACGTAAAGTTGTATCTCTGTCGACAGCAAAACTCATTCCCTCATTTTTGTTTCGAATACAGCTTATATGTTGGAAACTTTTATCGCGAATTACTGGCCTTCCTTTTCTTCTTTTACTTGGTAATTCAACTGGTTTGAGCAGTGCGTTAGATATTGAAGCAGAATCCTTAAAATCCGGCATTTGAGTTGCTGCAACCATATAAAACGCTTCTACAGTATCTAGTGAAATATCAACGGGTTCGATATCAAAAAACCAAGCACGCCAAAACCAATCCAAGTCTACTGCGCTAGCATCTTCCATTGTTCTAAAAAAATCTGCAGGTCTTGGATGTTTAAAAGCCCATCGTTTACAATATTCTTTAAAGGCAAAATCAAAAAGCTCTCTGCCCATTACCGTTTCCCTTAGAATATTTAAGGCAGTTGCCGGCTTTGCATATGCATTTGGACCAAACTGAATAATATTTTCAGAATTCGTCATAATTGGTTCTAATTCTGAAGCGGGTAATTTCATGTATTCAGTGATTTTATGTGCTGGACCTCTTCTGGATGGGTAGTTGTTATCAAACTCTTGTTCGGTTAAAAATTGTACGAAAGTATTGAGGCCCTCATCCATCCAGCTCCATTGTCTTTCATCAGAGTTTATTATCATCGGAAAGAAGTTGTGTCCAACTTCATGAATTATTACTCCTATCATTCCATATTTAATGGCTTCTGAATAATTTCCCTCCTCATCAGTTCTACCATAATTGAAGCAAATCATTGGATATTCCATTCCATTACTTGCTTCTACAGAAATGGCAACAGGATAAGGATAAGGAATTGTGTATTTACTGTAGGTTTTTATTGTATGAGCTACTACTTTGGTTGAGTAACGATTGTAAAGTGCAAAGGATTCATTTGGGTAGTACGACATGCACATCACTTTTTTTCCTTCAACTTCAACAGCCATAGCATCCCAAATGAATTTTCTTGAACTTCCCCAAGCGAAATCTCTTACGTTTTCAGCCTTATAGTGCCATGTTTTTCGCTCGTTTTTACCTGGTTTTATTGTTTGTGAATTAATAGCCTCTTCTCTATTTCTGACCAAAATTGGTTCATCTGATTCTTGTGCTTTTAGCCATCTTGAATATTCTGTTTTAGACAATACTTCTTTATAATTCTGACATTCTCCAGTAGCACCAATCATATGGTCTGAAGGTACATCCATCCAAACTTCAAAATTTCCGAATATCAATGAGAACTCACCTCTACCTGTAAATTGTTTGTTATTCCAGCCTCCGTAATCGGAGTATACACAAAGTCTTGGATACCATTGGGTGATGGTGAATAAATCATTGCCATCCTCATCGAAATGCTCATAACCGCCGCGTCCACCAATAACCATACGTTCAGGAATTTTATATTTCCAAGAGATGTTAAATGTGATTTTTGAATTAGGTTTTAGCACAGAAGTTAGATCAATGCGCATCATAGTATGATTGATTGTATACTTCAATGGTTTTCCATTGGCGTCGGAAACTGAGATAATATCAACTCCGTAACCTTCTAATTTCTGCTCAATATCAAGATTTTTTAGTTCATTTACTGTGAATGGCTCACTAATGTTACTTCCATCAAAATAATTATTTTCACCCTTGGGATTGTGTTGATTTTCATCAAGTTGTAGCCACAAATAAGTCAACTCATCTGGAGATTGATTGAAATAGGTAATCTCTTCTTTTCCACTTAAAATTTTCTTATCTTCATTCAAAGAAGCGTGTATTTTATAATCAGCACGTTGCTGCCAATAAGCATTTCCTGGTGCACCTGATGCAGTTCGAAAGTCATTTGGATCTGAGATTAGAGTGCCAAGTTGCTCAAATCTGTTTCCATGATTTGACTTTGGGTTATTAAAAGTATTTTGCGCCTCCAAAGGGCTTAAGAAATTCAATATAATCCCAACTAAAACAAAAGATTTTAGAAAAATTTGCATAGGGTAGCGAATATACAAAACCCAAATGATTACTAAGAGATTTTAAATATTTGAAATAGTAATGACATTGACGTTAACAATGCTAAAAATCCCCAAAATTTGGAAATATTAGATGGTTTTAATTTTAATCTGAATAAGAACATATTTAAAGCTAAAAAGACCATGGCGCAGATGATTTGTGCTAATTCTATTCCAACATTAAATAAGAAAAGAGCAGAACCTACGCCAATTTCTGTAAAGGGGAAAATAGAAACCCATTGCTTGGCAAACCCCATTCCGTGAATTAAACCAAAAACAAGAATTGCGCTGTAATTTAAAATTTTATGGGGCTCATTAACCTCTAATATTTTAATTAATCCTGTGAAAAATATGGTAAGTAAGATTAATACCTCTATCCATAGTATTGAAAATAAAGGACCATTAAACCCAACCCAAATTAATGAAATAGTATGTCCTAAGGTGAATATGGATAACTTGTAAATGACTTTTTTCCAATGTTGAAAAAGAAAAAAACCTAAGGTCGCAGTTAAAAATAAAATATGGTCGAATCCATCGATATCAAGAATGTGAAAAAAACCCTCTTTAAGCCAAAACCCAATATTCATTTTTATATTTGAAGAATTCAAAAATGAAAATATTTATTAAGTTTTTCACTGTTTGTTTCCTCTTTTTTTCTATTCGTGATCTGAAATCTGCAAAGCATCCCTTTTATGTAGGCGTGGCAGAAGTAGTAGTAAATACTGTAGATTCTACAGTGAAAATATCACTAAGACTTTTTACCGATGATTTGCAAAAAAGTTTTCTAAAAAACGGTGAAAAATTTAATCCAGATACCACATCATTTAACACAAAATATGTTTACGATTACCTAAAAAAGCATTTTCAACTTATTGTCGGAAATAACGTAAACAAAAATTCAGAATATTCAGTAGGTCTAAAATTACTTGGATGGGAGCGTGTGGAGGATGCTACATGGTTTTACCTTGAGTCGAAATTAAATAATTTTCAATCCGATAAAAATTACCTAAAGGTTTACAACTCGTTGTTGTATGATGCTGCATTTGAACAAGTTCATATAATCCATTTTATCTTTAACGGAAAGCGAGTGAGTCATCAGTTGCAAAAACCTGAAAGGATTTGGATTCCAAATATTAAATAAAAAAAGGGCAAATTCGCCCTTTTTTTGCTTGATTAAATGATTTTTTACTCAACAATTAATGTACCATTCATAGTACCATAATGTGCTGGGAAAGTACAAACATATTTGTATAAACCTGCAGCTGGAGCGGTAAAGGTAATAGTTTCTGTCTCACCAGGTCCTAAAATGGCCGTGTGTGCAATAACGTCAGATTCTCTCCCTATTACTTGATAATCGTTGTCTTTAGCGCTTTCTGCAGCTGATGCATATTCCTCATGATCAACGCCAGCATTAAGTAAAGTCCAGTTGTGTCCCATTGCCTCTTTAGGCATCGTTCCCACATTAACCAATGTTAAAACTACTGTACTACCTGCTTTTGCACGAATTTCAGATAAGTTGTACTTCATTTGGTCGTTAGACTCAATGGTAATCTCAACAACACCGTCCTCTTCGGAGGTTGTACCTTCTTCTTTTACATTTTCGGTAGGTGATGTTTCGTGATTAGTGTTTTCAGTGGAAGGTGCGCTTTCTCCACCAACACAAGCAGTTAGGCTTGTAAGTATTAAGCTGATTGCAATAAATGTGTATTTCATTTCAATATATTAAACTGTTGACGCAAAGTTATTGTTTGTCATATTTCTATAATGTGATTAATGTCATAGAGAGAAAAAAAGCATTGGAAACAAGAAAAATGACGTATTTTGATGTGATATTTTAATAATGGATACGCGAAAAGGTACTCTATGGTGGGAATTGACTGCCCTTTGGGCTTTTATAGAAGTTACATTAGGCGGCTTTCTACATGCATTGAGAATTCCTTTAACAGGAATAGTGGTAGGGGGAAGTGCGGTGGCAATAATATCTGTTTTAGGCTTCTATTCAAAGAACCCGTTCAAAACAATCATTAAGTCCACACTAATAGTAATGATTGTTAAAGCTGGAGCATCTCCTCATGCACCTTTACCGGCGTATTTGGCTGTTAGCTTTCAGGGATTCATAGGAGCAGTGATATTTTTCTTTTTTAGATATCATAAAATAGCCACTATTCTATTCGCAATCATTTGCATGCTTGAAAGTGCATTACAAAAACTGTTAACACTAACAATAATGTATGGAATGGCCCTTTGGGAAGCTATTGATGTATTTGTGAAGAAAACGTCATGGCAGTTTTATTCTGGAGATACAAATATCTCGTTTTGGATTGCGGGATCTTATGTCTTTTTATATGGTATTTGGGGGGTATATGTTGGTGTTAGAATGTCTAACTTTCCGCAACGTATAAGCCTACTGAGAGAAAAATACATAGCGCCAGACGGGCAAATAAATACAAATTTGAATTTATTCAGAGTTAATCGGAATTATTTATTCTGGATCATTTACTTAATGATTTTAGCCTTTATGGTCTCTGTATTAGTAGTTTTAGATGATGATAAACATAATGTTGCTTTCATATTAATTAGAAGTTTTGCTGCTATTGGATTGATTTTTCTTGTTATAAATCCAATATTTAAGAGATTAGTTGCAAGGAAGGCTAGTCAATCTAAAAATGCCCAGTTAGTTCAAGAGATTTTGTCATCGTTAAATACTTTAAGAAATGAGTATCATTTTTTTATAAAACAACTGCCGCGACAGTTAATTGTAATAAAATATTTTAAAGCAGTTGAATTATTAATAGCATTTAGAATCAAGAACATAGAAAAAACTATTGAGAAATAAGAATAACATATTCATTATTAGCGGCCCGGTAGGCATTGGTAAAACAACATCATTAATTAATTTTTCTCGGGAGAATAAAGTTGGTGGATTTCTATCCACCTCCGACGAAAGCAATGAACGATCCTTTTATTTTCCTAGTTTGAATGCATCCATTTCTATGGATTGGGAAGCTCATTATCCCAAAGAATTAAAAATAGAAGTGGGTAAGTTTACTTTTAATATTGATTCGTTTAAACAAGCAATTGATCAATTGATAATTGATAGTATCAGTACTGAAATAGATTGGCTCATAATAGACGAAATTGGCAAACTAGAAGTTGAAAGTAACCTTGGATTAGAACCATTTATTTCAGAATTTATCGCAAACTTCCTTAGTGAAAATAATTCAAAGAAATTGATATTGATCATCCGTGATAGCCTATTAAAAAAGGCAATTGAAAAATATCAACTTCAAGGTTGTGTTGTCAATGAAGGGGTTTTTATGAAAACCTTTCCCAATCTCAATGGGCTAATTCTTGCCGGTGGTGAAAGCAATAGAATGGGAATAGATAAAGCAACAATAAATTATCATGGAATACCCCAATGGGAGTGGACAGAGAAGCTATTAAAAGAATTCTGTATTAAGGTTACATTAAGTTCAAACCAACTTGAGAATGGAATATCTGACTTGGCCGAATATGCTAATAATGGGCCAATTGGTGGCTTATTAACTGCATTTAATGAATTTCCCGATTTTAGTATTTTAGTACTCGGTGTTGATTACCCCCGTATGAATAAAGCTTCAATAAAAACATTGGTTGATACTTACAGAATTACTGGGCGGTCGGTATTTTTTAGGAATGAAGTAACAGATAGAATAGAACCCTTAATTGGGATTTATAATAAAGAATTACTTTTGGAGTTAAAATATGAGTTTAGCAAGGGTGAGAACTCCTTATTCCGTATATTGAATAGAAATAAAGTTGCTATTATTAGACATCCAAACCCCGACGAATTAAAAAGCTTTGATTATCCCAATGAGCAAGTTTAGTATTACACCTACTGAAATTAAGCGTTTTGTGAACGGATCGTTTAAATCCGAACAAGATGTGTTGAGCGTTGAAGAACCTCTTGAAATTCGAGTTGCTCATAATAATCACGTTTATAAAATAGCAGTTACAATGAGAACCCCGGGCAATGATGAGTATCTTGCGATTGGTTTTTTATTTTCCGAAGGATTGATAGAATCTAATTCCCGAGAAATGATTCAAAAAGTCCAAGTTATAAATCATTTAGAAGAAGGTCAAATTGCTACTGTTTTTATAGATTCTAATTATAATTTTTCTCCCAAAACAGCACAAAGAAATTTTTACACCACTTCAAGTTGTGGAGTTTGTGGTAAAGCTTCAATTGAATTGGTAAGAACGGCTTGCGAAACTTTGAATCCTCAAAATGCCTTTGAAGTAAAAGCTGAATTATTATTAAACTTACCTCAGTTATTAAGAGATCAACAAGCTTCATTCGATCATACAGGCGGTATACATGCTTCTGCTTTATACAATATTAAATCGGAGACTTTGGAATTATTTGAAGACGTGGGTAGACACAATGCCTTAGATAAATTAATTGGTTATAAGTGGCATAATAAAGTAATACCAATTAATGATTCAATTTTATTATTAAGCGGTAGAGCAAGTTTTGAGCTGATTCAGAAAGCCGGTATGGCAGGCATTTCAATAGTATGTGCAATAGGAGCACCTAGTAGTTTAGCAGTTGATTTAGCGGAGGAATTGAAAATATGCTTGGTAGGGTTTTTAAAGGAAAATAAATTTAATATATACTCTGAAAGCCACCGAATAGTAGAGTAAACTTAATTATCCTATTTTCGTGAATAGATATAAAAAGGTATGAAAATCAGAATAAAAGGAAATTCCATTAGATTAAGATTAACAAAGACAGAGGTTGAAAACTTTGGTAAAGATGGGGTTTTTAATGAGGAAACTCAAATGCTCGGAGGTGTTTTTCGTTACCAATTAAAACGTTCAAGTAATTTTGAGAACCTATCAGCGGAGTGGATTGCAGATGAATATAAGATAGTGTTTTACATGCCAGAAAAAATTGCAAATGAATGGGTTGAATCAAACGAAGTAGGGTTTCAACACAAAATGCCTCTTGCTGATGGTAACGAACTCTTTTTACTTATCGAGAAAGATTTTGTTTGTCTTGATAATACATTTGAAGATCAAAGTGATAACTATCCAAACCCTAATGCAGTTTGCTAATCATAAGTTAAGACCATTCATGTGAGCTTTATAAAAAGACTTACAATTAGTATCTTTCTCATTGGGTATTTGGTGATTACAAATCCTTTGCATTCTCAGTTGTATTCAATTGGTGGACAGCATTATTGGCAAATAAGCAATTCCCCTTCACAATTTGCAGGTATTGTTGTGCACCGCACCTCTAAAATGACAGAATTGGGTTCTTCTTTAATTTTTGGATTCTCTAAAAAGGAATTAAATCTGAAGGCCAACGCGTATTCTGATATTCATTTTTTTGAATTTCACCCAACTCATTTTGGAGGACACATGACTCCATTTTTAGGTCTTCAATACGAAAGTCGAATTAAACAAGCCTTAACAGGGCAAGATCAAAAAGTATATCATAAACTGGCACTCCGGCTTAGAGTGGGATTGAAGTTCTGTTATGATAGATGGAATTTAACAACGGCATACCAACCGGGAGATGGTGCCGGTGTAATTAACTCTCAGTTTAGTTATACACTTTACGGTGGACACAACAGCCGTTTTGAAAGAATTCATGAGTGGAAGCCACTTCAACGTTTTAGTTTTTAGTTTGTGTTTTCAATCATTTTAGATAATCAATATTATAGGGTTTAAGGATAAATTAAGAATTGGTCGATGATTCATTCGTTCTATCGAATGGATTGTAATAGAATTTAATCCATTGAATGATTAGCATACGATTGGAACGACCTTTGTGTCTTATCTAATATGCGCTGCTTCCTCGCTCTGTTGTTTCTGGTTTTTTCAACAATTACGTTGAATGCACAGGTTTATTGTGCGCATCCAGAGGTCTCAAAGAGGTTGAAAATTAATCTTCTGGAAAACGACTCATTTGAGTTTAATGCAAAATTAACCACTGTTACAAACCAAGGTTCATTTGCGGTAGGTGAGTATAATGGAGATTTGGGAGTTGCCAAGTTGAACGATACGGGTAAAGTGCTCTTTATTAAACGAGTGCATATTTTTGGTAGTAATCATATAGTTACTTCAATAAAAAAGGCACCAATCAATGGTATTATTTTAACGGGTTATTCTGATACTTTAGGAAAATCTGTAGGTTGGGTTTGTAATATTTCAGAAACCGGCACAGTTAATTGGATTTGGAGAGGTGTTGATATTATCAATCAAACAAAATTTATTAATTCATCGATTGATGACTCAGCACATATTGTTACTGTGGGTCATAAAAGATATTTAGGAGGGAATTCTTTGGAATTAATAAAAATTCATCCTTTTGGAATGTCTGATAGATATTCAAGTATTTCAGTTGGAGATGCTACATTAAATCTTGAAGCCGTTGATGTGGAGTCTTATATAAATGGTTATTTACTCGTTGCTAACTATTCCCAAAATGCAAAAAGAGGAGTTGTAATTATTCAATTAGATAGTTTACATAATTTATTGAGAAGTCAAACTATAATCCCATTAATTGATTCTAATTCATGGCAAGCCCATGATCTAATAAATACGGGTGATTCAATGCTATTTTTAGTAGGAAATGCTTCTGAAGGTTGGGATTCGAGTAAGTTAAGAACTTCGGTTATTAGAATAGATACCTCGACTTTACTTCCACAGTGGGAGAAAACATATTCAAATTTTGCGTCATTAGGAATAAGCGGATATTTTGATAGAAGCAGATTCGTTGTTAACGCAATTGATATAAAAAATGGTCGTAATTTAATGATCCAAATGGATACCATGGGTAATATGGAATACGGGCATTCAATTAAACAAGGAATTCCACGATTTACGAATTCAAGTAACCGCAATACGTCGAGCGCCTGGGAAGGTTTATTTAATATATCCAATATGAGAGATGGGGGAGTCGTGTTAACGGGAATTGACTATTCCGATACACTATCACATTTATATATTACCATGACTAAGCCATGCGATACTTTCTTTTGTACAAATAATTACTATTACGAAGGGAAATTCGATAGTCTTCCAATTGGACCGGGTGTTAAATATTCTTTCTTTTCAATTCCATCAACTAGTGTAGGCAACTCAGGGTATAGCTCAGATATTCTCTGGGAAGATACCATGTTGTGCAGATATTGCCCACTTCCTGTGGTGGCGTTGAAGGATACCACATTTTGTGAATATCCCATTTTGTATTCTCAATGGCTTTGGGATGTGTATTCAAAAGTGAGTTGGAATGATGGCGATAATCAGAAATTTAAAACGTTTAATCAAGAAGGTAAATATTGGGTAACACTTACAAACGCTTGTGGTACCGTTACTGATACATTAAATATTTCTAAGGAAAATTATCCTCAGAAAATGACAAATGATGAGGAATACTTTTGTAGAGGTATTGCCTTTACCATCAAAGCTCCACAAGTTCTGCCTGGTAAATTTACTTATCAATGGAGTAATGGTAAAAAAGGACCAGAAATTACGGTTCAAGAGAGTGAAACACTATTTTTAACTACTATATCTGCTTGTAGCACTAGAGTAGACAAGGTAGAAGCATATCAAATTAATTGTGATTGTGAAATTTGTGTGCCAGATGCATTTACACCTGGAAATGGCGATGGAATGAATGATGGCTGGTATCCCAGACTCGATTGTAAATATACTTCTTGCATTGCCAAAGAAGGCTTCTACAGGATTTATAATCGTTGGGGTGAAAAACTAGCAGAAAACTCATATGATGTTCCTTGGGATGGAACTGATAAAAATGGAGAAATTGTTCCTGAGGGTATTTATATATATGAAATTCAAATAATTTTTGAGGAATTCGTGGAAGGAAATAGAATGATTAATGAAAATGGCACTTTGATGGTTTTAAATCCAAAGTAGCAACTAATTAGAAATATTTTTGTTTGTACCAATATGAGAGCCGTAGAATTGATTATCACGCCTCCAGAACCGCATTTTGTAGGTGATGGATTTAGAGTTCACACATTCATTCCAAGCAGCTTTAGAGTGGATATGCACCGTATGAATCCTTTCATTATGTTGGATTACAATTCAAAGCATTTTTTTGAACCTAGTGATAACCCTAGAGGAGTAGGTGTTCATCCACATAGAGGTTTTGAAACAGTTACAATAGCATATAAAGGTAGAGTAGCGCACCATGATTCTAGCGGAGGAGGTGGTGTGATTGGAGAGGGAGATGTACAATGGATGACAGCGGCATCAGGAGTATTACACAAGGAGTATCATGAAGAATCATTTTCAAAAAAAGGTGGGTGGTTTCAGATGGTGCAGCTATGGGTTAATTTACCCTCAATGTACAAAATGAGCACACCAAAATATCAAGCAATAAAAAATTCAGAGATGACAAATATTGCTATAGGTAATTCTGGTTCATTTATTGAATTAATTGCAGGCGAATTTCAAGAAATTAAGGGTCCAGCGGATACATTTTCACCCGTTCACATTTCCAACGCAAAGTTAAAAAATGGAGAACGTGTGACTTACACGTTTCCTAAGCATTACAATACCGCTTTGATTGTGATTGAGGGCGAAATGATGATAAACGGAAAACAAGTTGGTACAGATCATTTTGTTCTGATGTCTAATAATGATGAGCAATTTGATTTTAAAGCAACTTCTGATTCTGTAGTTCTCGTATTGTCCGGAGAACCCATTAATGAACCAATTGCAGCACACGGCCCATTTGTAATGAACTCAAGGGATGAATTAGTTCAAGCTTTTCGCGATTTTGAAGCAGGTAAATTTGGGTATCTAGCAGACTAAATATTAATTCATTTTTTTTAATGTATAGACTTCTTTTTGATATTATTGTGTTTGGAATCAAATACACCAAACAATTATAAATTTATCAATATTCCCAATATCAACAATTGGATAATAAAAATAACGACTCCAAAACGTATACCTCTTTTTCCCGCCGATAAAAGCTTTCGGAAATCTACCTTTAATCCTATACCAGCCATTGCAACGGTTAAAATAAAATGTCCTGTATTTTTTAGATCATTAACATAGGCAGTTTCAAAAGTGAAAATAGAAGTAATAATAGTAACTGCTATAAATGCAATAAGATACCAAGGCAATTTTAAATATTGCTTCCAAGATGTGTTTTCACCTCTATTTATCAATATTGTAAAGAATATCAATCCTGGTGTGAGCAAGGCTACCCTAGCTAACTTTACGGTTAGTGCAGCTTCACCAATTTCTGGACTAATAGAAAATGCTGCACCCGCCACATTCCCAACCGAATGCAAACCTCCACCAATGAGTAAGGCAGATTCAGATGCACCTAAATGAAGTTGTTGAATAACAGCTGGCATAATAAGCATTCCTATGGTTCCCATAAGATTTACTACGGCTAAAGAAATAGCCACATCTTCTTTTTTACTATCTTTTAATGAGGGCATTAAAGCCGCTATAGCTGCAGATCCACATATCGTGGTGCCAAACCCAATCAAAAAACCAGTGTTGCTGGGACATTTAAAATATTTTGCTAAAAAGTATGTAGCAATGAGTAAAATTAAAACCATCAAAGCAATTCCAAAGAAACTTGAGATACCCAATTTTGAAATTTCTGAATAACTGAAGCCAAAAGCTAAAAATACAATAGATAATTCCAACAATGTTGAAGAAGCGAAATTTACACCTTGATTTGTATTTTCAGGAAGCTTAAAGGAGTTTCCTAAAATAATACCAATTAAGAGAGAAACAATTACACTGCCGAGTTTAATTGGAAATATTGGATATAGCAATAGAGCTAACAAGCCAATACTTATTGTAATTATTCCGCCAGGTATAATTTGTTTCCAACTCGACATAAACTGCAAATATGACGAATTTTTGGTAACTCTTTTGTGCCTTTTGTTACTTGTGAATTTTTATAACCAACATACTTTAAGAAAAAGTTTGTTTAAGCTCAAATGTGTTATTTTGATACCTTTGCAATATGTATCCTCGGGTAAAATCTCCAAACTTTATAGTCACCAAAGGATTAAATCGATTTTCCGCGTTTATTGCATGGATAGGAGTTTTAATCTGGGTAGTAGAAGCGGGATTTGCTCAAACATCAGTTTATCAAATAAATGTGGTTCGTATTATAGATCTCATTTTGGTATTAATTGGAGCTAAAATAATATTCACTTATTCACTTCAATGGCGAAAGCTTCTTAAGTTATCAGTTCTTTGGGATGTAATAGCTGTTGGCCTCATTGGGTATTATATTTTTCAGCCCATTATTGGGGTAGAACCTGAATTTTATATTTATCAAGGATATGAATTCACGACCCTTCGAATTGCCGTTTTTTTAATTGCACTAAGAGAAACCTCAGAGTTAGAGGTTCGTTTTAACTTCCAAAAAAACAACCCAGCCTTGCTGTTTTCTTTGAGTTTTATGGCGATTATTTTCTTGGGTGCGGGTTTATTGATGCTACCCAATTCAAGAAATGCAGATTTGAATTTTTTGGATGCACTATTTACTTCGGTATCTGCAGTTTGTGTTACAGGTTTAATAGTAGTAGATACTGCAACTCATTTTACCCAAATGGGACAAGGAATAATAATGATTCTGATTCAAATAGGGGGCTTGGGGATTTTGACTTTTGCTAGTTACTTTTCTTACTTCTTCAAAGGTAGCTCCTCTTTGGAAAATCAGCTCACAATGAATGATCTTTCAAGCTCGAACAATTTGGCAGATGTATTCAGAACCTTAAAATACATAATTGGAATTACATTTTTTATTGAAGCAGTATCTGCTTTATCAATCTATTTCTCTGTTATAGGGAATCAATTTAATTCTCAATGGGACCGTGTTTTTTTTAGTGTGTTTCATTCAATCTCAGCATTTTGTAATGCAGGTTTTTCCACACTAAGTAATTCAATGGCTGAATCCGGGTTCCAATTCAACCTTGGCTTACAAATATTTATAATTATAACATTTATTTTGGGGGGGCTTGGATTTCCAATTGTTGCAAATACTGTTGAGTTTTTTAAATACAGATTCTTGAGGTTATTATTTTCAAAAAAGAAATACGGCCATCGACCATGGGTAATGAACATAAACAGCAGAATTAACTTAGTTACCACATTTTCAATAACCGGTGTTGCTCTAATCTTATACTTTCTATTTGAATGGAATTATTCTTTAAATGGATTTTCAATTCCAGAAAAAATGATTGGAGGGTTTTTTGGTGCAACAACACCAAGAACTGCTGGTTTTAACCAAGTATCAATGGATAGTTTAAATCTTCCTACCATAATTATGATAATGGGATTAATGTGGATAGGCGCATCTCCATCGTCTACAGGTGGCGGTATAAAAACAAGTACAATCGCAGTTGCAGTATTAAATACTTTTTCATTGGCTAAAGGTAAAGATAGAGTAGAAATATATCGCAGAGAGATTTCCTACATGTCAATTAGAAGAGCCTATTCAATTATGTTTTTATCTATTTGGGTGATTGGAACAGCAGCAGTGATAATTAGGTCGGTACATCCGGAATTGAATTTTCAAGACATACTATTCGAAGTTGTTAGTGCATTCAGTACGGTCGGATTAAGTATGGGTATTACTGCAAAATTTGGGAGTATTGCTAAGCTAATTTTAATGGCCGTAATGTTTATTGGCAGAGTGGGAACACTTACTTTGTTAATTGCATTTTTTAAACAGGTGCGAGAGAAGAATTATAAATATCCAACTGAAGAAATAATGATCAACTAATATGAAATATATAATCATAGGTTTGGGGAATTTTGGCGCCCCTTTAGGAGAGAAGCTAACTGCTTTAGGTAATGAAGTAATTGGTATAGATAATTCCTTATCTAAGGTGGAAAATTATAAAGAGAATATTTCTCATACCATCCAAATGGATGCAACTGATGAATTTACCATGAAAGGATTGCCGTGGAAAGAGATCGATATTGCTATTGTGGCAATAGGTGAAGATCAAGGTGCCAATATTATGGTTACGGCCATGTTGAAGAACATGGAGGTTAATAGATTAATTGCTCGTGCAATAAACCCTTTGCATGAAAAAGTGTTAGAAGCAATAGGTGTTGATGAAATTGTGAATCCGGAAGATGAAACGGCTGAACGTTTGTCAAAAAAACTATGCTTGAATAATGTTGTTGATTCGTTTGAATTAAATGATGAGTATTCCATACTTGAAGTTGCAGTACCTAAAAAATATATTGGAAAGACTCTAGGGACTCTTAATTTAAAAGAGAAATTCAATCTTCTAACTTTAACAATTATCAAACAAAAAGAAGTAAAGAGTTTATTAGGTAAAACAGTAATAAAAAAAGAGATTAAAGGTGTTGCCTCTGATGAATGGGTATTAGAAGACAGTAATATTTTAGTACTTTACGGAAATAACAAGGACCTTAATGATTTTGCCGAATTTCGAGTGTAATCTTGCCCATTTTGAATTGCTTTTTCTACCTTTGTAGAGTATTCATGAAAAAATATGCAGCGATGGTTGCGGCGCTGTCAATAAGCGCATTTATCTATTTGTTTTACAGAACAAATCAAACAGTAATAAATCAATTATTTGCTATTGTATTTGGAGTTGATGTTTATCTTTTTCTGAAATCATTTTTTCATGCTAATCTGAAATTACCAGCCCAAATAATTTACTCGTTGCCAGGTGCATTGTGGGTTTGGGTAGTTAGTATATCTTCCCGAGATGTATTTATCGAGTTTAAGGGAGCGAAAATTTCATTAGTAATTTTACCACTAATTGTTGCGTTAGGTTTTGAACTCTTTCAATATTTTCATTGGATAAATGGTCATTTTGATTGGTGGGATGTTGTTTATTCAACTACCTTTTGGTTGTTTTCATTTATTTCATTGAATAAACAAAAAAGAACCTCTAACGACAAGCATGCTAAATTCTACTACAACCTGATTTTTGCCGGTTCTTACCTAATTGTATTTTTTGCCCATGTAATGAATTGAAATTTTATTTAGAAAAATTCTAAATAGATAAATATTTATTTATATTTGCACTTAAATTAGAATCCTTCTAAATAAGAAATGAAAATACTATTGGTATCAGGAAGCCTAATTTTATCGGGGGCTTTGATAGCACAAGAAAGAGTAAGACAAGACACAATTGCTCCAGTTGAAATGGAATCAGTAACAATATTAGCTCCAAGAAAGGACGTTGGTACTATAGTTCATTTGAGTGGTTCTGAGGTTTTATTGAGGCAGCAAGATTTACACAAATTCGATCAGGTTGATGGTAATCAAATTCTGCAGTCTCAACCGGGTGTTTATACTCAGCAAGAGGATGGTTGGGGACTTCGATTGAATGTTGGTTTACGAGGTACTGGAGTATTAAGAAGTAGTCGAATCACCTTAATGGAAGATGGAGTTTTAGCTGCTCCCGCACCGTATTCTTCACCATCTGCTTATTACACACCTCCTTTTTGGAAATATCAAAACATAGAAATACTAAAAGGTTCAGCACAACTTTTAGCGGGTCCTCAAACTACTGGTGGAGCAATAAACCTATTGACACCCGTGTTAGATGAAAAAAATGATTTAAAGACGCAATTAGCATTTGGGAATTTTGGCCAAATGAGAATTGGTGCTCAAGGGGAATGGAAAATAGCTCCACGTACATCTATCGGTTTGGGTCTAAATCAGAGTTCAGCTCAGGGTTTCAAAGAAATACTTAGTAAAACAGCGGGCGGGTACCGTTTGCGAGATGGGTATTTGAAAATAGGACAGCATTTAGATGAAGAAGACATTCATCATTTAGAGTTTTTATTGGGTTATACTGGCGAACTATCTAATCAAACTTATTTAGGAACTACATTTACAGATGCTATAAATGATCCATATAAAATGTATTTGGGAGCATCGCGTGATACTATGGATATGAGTCGTTGGTTAACTCGTTTATCCTACACCTACAACATCAAACCCGGGTGGTTTCGTGTAGATGTATATCAACAAAAGGTAAATAGAAACTGGTATAAATTGGATAAGGTTGATGCTGGATTTGGTGCTAAAGGAATATCTAATATTCTTCTCGATCCTAATTTATATGCAAATGAAATTAATGCATTAAATGGTAATAATAGGGATACAGCAATGGCTTCAATCAAAGCAAATAATAGGGCATACCTAATGAGAGGAGTACAAGCAAGAGGTCAATATACACATAATTTATTGGGTCAAAAGGTTACTCATGAAGCAGGATTACGTTTGCATTTCGATTCTGAAGATCGATTTCAATGGTCGGATAAATACTTGATGCTCAATAGTGAAATTTCTTTATTTTCATTAGGAGAAAAAGGTGCTGCCGGTAATAGAATTGATGAGGCTTCTGCACGCAGTGCTTATTACAGAACTACCTGGGCATTAGGTAACTGGACTTTACAAGGCGGAGTTCGTTTAGAACACATTATAGCTCAGCGAATCGATTTTGGGAATAACGATGCCGAACGTAGTGCTATCAACATAAAGACTCAACGTAATGAAGTCGTTGGTTTACTTCCAGGATTGAGTATTAATAAAAACCTTGGGCGATGGTGGACTGCATTTGGAGGTTTACACAAAGGGTTCTCTCCGGCTGGATCAAAAGAAGGTGTTTTACCGGAAGAAAGTTTAAATACTGAATTGGGCATTAAACATCGTTATTTCCCGGTACAATTGACAATTTTTAATTCTGATTATTCACGATTATTAGGATCGGATGCCGCTGCATCTGGAGGAACGGGAGAGGGTAGTTTATATAATGGAGGTTCTGCAGTTGCAAGAGGAGCTGAAATTCGTTTGGGAACTGGCGATAAGCATTGGAAAACAGAAATCTCTGCCACCTATACAGATGCATTCTTTACGGAAAATTTCAGTAGTACTTTTGAAGAATGGGGTAATATTCAATATGGCGATGCATTGCCATACATCCCAAAACTTCAAGGTATGTTCCAGTTTTCTTATAATTGGGAAAAGGTAACAGTAAATTGGCAAACAGTATATGGAGGCGAACGTAAAAGTTTAGCGTCTTCAATCGATTGGGATTTGCCATCATCATGGGTTCATAACATTGGAGCGCAATATGCGTTACCTAAAGGGTTTCAATTATCGGGAAGTATTCAGAATGTATTCAATTCACAACATTTAATTGCAGTTAGACCAGCAGGTTTCCGTACCTATGCTCCTCGTATGATTTTAATCAAGCTTGGATGGGAGTTGTAGGGAAGATAGGAGGTTAGTTATTATTAGGGCTGCTAGGGTGTCAGGGTGTTCGTTCTTTAATTTATCACTAGAATTTAAAATAAACTCTACACCCTACCTCTAAACTACAAGGTCTCTACTTCAAAATATCAACCGCTTCGCGCTAAAGTTAAATCTCCTCCGCTGAATACCCTAACTTGCTTAACTCTTCTGAAACATCTTTTGCCGAAATTTCATCAGATTCCACAATTAGAATTCTGTCATCAGAGTTTAAGTCAACCTGCCACTTGTTTTCGCCCACTAGTTCGTTCAATTTATCATTAATCGCGGCAATGCAACCATTGCACTTAATGTTACTTTTAAATTTTATTGTATTCATAATTTCAATGTTTTTAATCTTAAACTATTTAATACTACAGATACACTAGACATTGCCATTGCTGCTCCCGCAATCATAGGGTCAAGTAAAAATCCGTTAATTGGATATAGCAATCCTGCAGCAATTGGAATTCCAATTACATTATAAACAAAAGCCCAGAATAAATTTTCTCGAATTCCTCTTGAAGTACATTTCGATAATTTTATGGCCTTTTCTATGTATTTTAAATCTGCATTTATTAAGGTAATTTGAGCTACATCCATAGCAATATCTGAGCCTGTACCCATTGCAATACTAACATCGGCTCTGGCTAGTGCTTGAGAATCGTTAATACCATCTCCAACCATTGCAACTTTCTTTCTTTGTTTTTGTAGATCTTTAATGAAATCTTCTTTTCCCGATGGAGTTAATTCTGAAACAGTTGTTTTAATTCCCACTTGTTCCGCTATGTGTTTGGCAGATGTTTCAGAATCTCCGGTAAGCATAATAATTTCAATGCCTTGATTTTGTAATGCCTTTATGGCTGATTCAGATGTTGGTTTGATTATATCTGAAATAGCCATCATTGCAATTAAATCTATCTCACAAGCTATATATATAATTGTGTTTCCCGAATTCTTCCAACCTAATTCCATATCCTTATCCAAAGACTCTAATTCAATATTATTTTCCATCATCCATCGGCGATTTCCAATAAACCAATTACAATCATCAATTAAACCTTTAATACCCTTCCCTGTAACTGATGAAAATTCTTGAATATCTATAAATGAAATATTCTTTGACTCAAGATTCTTAACTATTGCGGCTGCTAAAGGATGTTCTGATTTTGATTCCATCGTATATACTGCAGACTTCCAATTTCTATAATTATTTGAAACTTCGCTCTCCCAAATAGAATTAACCTGTGGTTGTCCGACAGTAATAGTACCGGTCTTGTCAAGTACAATAGTATCAATATCTGCAGCCAGTTCTATACTTTCAGCATTCTTAATGAGAATTTGATTTTCTGCACCTTTACCCATACCAACCATAATTGCCGTTGGAGTAGCTAAACCTAAGGCACATGGGCAAGCGATTACTAAAACAGCAACAGCATTCATTAAGGCTTGAAAAAATCCAGATTCTCCACCAAAAATCAGCCAAATAAGAAAAGTTACTAAAGAAATAACAAGTACAGTAGGAACAAAAACCTGAGCAATCTTATCAACTTTCTTTTGAATCGGTGCCTTTGAACCTTGTGCCTCTCTTACTCTTTCAATAATTTTTGATAAGAAAGTATCAGAACCAACTTTTTCAGCTCGAATATCAAAACTTCCTGTTTGATTTAAACTTCCAGAATAAACATAATCATCAACTCTTTTAGAGATTGCAATAGGTTCACCAGAAATTGAACTTTCATCTATATATGATTCACCATCTATAATAATACCATCTACGGCTATTCTATTTCCTGGTTTAATTCTTATAACATCACCAAAAGTAATTTCCTCTATATTCTTAGAAATTTCATTTCCATTCTCTAGCACAATGACTTCTTTAGGTTGAAGTTTTATTAGTTTTTTCAAAGCTTCAGAAGTATTACTTTTTGCTTTGACCTCTAGGGTTTTTCCTAATGATATAAATGTGATAATAACAGTAGCTGCCTCAAAATATACATGCGCTTCCGTACCTTGATTAGTCCAAAATTCAGGATAAATAGTATTGAAAACACTAAATATAAATGCAATGCTCGTACTCAATGCCACAAGAGTATCCATGTTTGCAGTTTTTATTTTCAATTGCTTCCATGCATTTATATAAAACTTTCTTCCAAATACAAACATCACTGGCAAAGTGAGTATCATCGATATCCATCTTCCCAGTTCCCATCCCATAAAGAACATCCCAATGATAAAAATTGGTGCCGTTAAAATTGCCGCCCCTACAGTGTTTTTGACTGCGATGATGTATTCATTTTTTGCAACTTCATCAAGTTGATCATCAACTGAGGTATTATTATTTATTATTAAATCATATCCACCCTTAACAACTGCGGACTTCAAATCTAAAGGCGCTATAATTGAACTATCAAATTTAACTTGAACCGAATGATCAGCGAAATTAACAGAAGCAGAACTTACCCCTTTTGTTGATTGCAAAATATTCTCTACGCTATTGGCACAAACCGCACAGCTCATGCCTTTGACTGCAAATCGAGACTTTTTTAAGGATGAAGCAGAACTCATAATCAAATTTAAGAATCCACAGAAATTAACTTTGTTTTTAAATTAAATTCTATTGTATAGATTTATAGATTATATTCATGGTACCTGTTTACTTCACAAATCATACTGTGATAGTATTTATACCAACGCTTTCCTTCCTTCTTGGCCTCTATATGAATCGGGTTTTTCGCCCATTTTTCAATTGATGCTTGATCTTTCCAATAACTAATAAAGCTACCCCTTGCTTCATTTTTAAAAGTTTCATAACCCAGAAAACCTGGGCTACTTTTAGCTAAAGTAATAGTTTTTTCATCCATTTCTGCATAACCCTCTAAATCATCTGATAGATAATAATGGAAAATAGATGCCACAAATGGAGGATTAGGGTTATTGGAATTTTGCCAATGGATCATTTTTTTAATTTCTTTTTGTCAACTCTTAAATTAATTAATTCAATAATGAATGAAAATGCCATGGAGAAATATATATATCCTTTGTTTAATTCTTGTTCGAATGCTTCCGCTATAAGTGAAACACCAATCAGTATTAAAAATGCAAGTGCTAATATCTTTACAGATGGATTGTTGTTTACGAAATTGGCTATAGCTTCATTAGCTATCAACATTACAACAAGTGACAACAATACGGCAATTACCATAACCCACAAATGATCGGCCATTCCAACTGCGGTAACTACACTGTCTAAACTAAAAACAGTATTGATAATTAACATATGAAATATTAGGCTTTTCCATCCTTTCACTTTGTTATGTGTTTCTTCTTCTTGAAGTTCACCCTTCATCTTTTTATGGATTTCATGCACACTTTGATATAAAAGAAATAAACCACCGAGCATTAACAGCAGATCTTTACCGGAAATTCCATGGTTCATAATAAAAAATAAATTAAAATCTTGTCTCTGAATCCAGTTAATTCCTAATAACATTAGAATCCTAACAAACATTCCAAGTAGAATTCCAATTATTCTAGCTTTTTTTTGTTCCTCAAAAGGAACCCTTGCCGAGATAATAGTAATAAAGATAATATTGTCGATGCCTAGAACTATTTCTAGAAGGGTAAGGGTTAATAAACTAATTAGTGCTTCGTTCATTATTAATTTGTTTTATTTTATTTATTATTTCAAATTTAGGTAACCACGTGGTAGGTAATTGATTTTTAAACCAAGTGGTTTGTCTTTTAGCATAGTTACGAGATTTTTGTTTGATTAACTCAATTGTTTCGTTCAAACCACGAATACCATCGAAATAGTCAAAAAATTCACTGTAACCAACACTTTGTAGGGCAGGGTGTGTCTTGTACTTCAACAAAGATCTAACTTCATCTTCTAAACCTTCATTCATCATGATGTCTACGCGTTCATTTATTCTGTTGTACAAATCTTCCCGATTATGATTTATTGCAAAATAATAAACATCAAAAGGTGAATTTATTTCATTTGAACCCATGTTCCAAAGACTATCTAGGGTTTTTCCTGATGTCTCAATCATTTCAATTGCCCTAATAACCCGTCTGTAGTTATTAATATCAACCTTTAAGTGTGCCAGAGGATCAATTTTATTTAATTTTTTAACTAACACTTGAATTCCTTGTTCTTGATATAAAGCCTCCAAAGACATTCGCAAATCAGAATCAGAACTAGGTGTTGAGTCTAACGGATTAAATAATGATTTTATGTAAAAACCTGTACCACCAGTTACAACAACATTGTTAAAGTTTTTTAGGCTTTCTTCTAATATTGGCTGGGCTTCATAGGTGTAATCGGCTACAGAATATTGTTTAGATAAATCCCAACAAGAAACCATGTGATGTAAGGCTTGAGATAATTCATCCAAGGTAGGTTTTGCAACACCAATATTAAGTTCTTTGAATACTTGTCTGCTATCGGCGTTAATGATTGGACAATTTAATTCGTTTGCAAGTTCAATGGATAAAGCAGTTTTCCCCGAAGCAGTAGGTCCGCCCACTACAAACACTTTGGGTTTGTTTGTGGTGTTTTGCATATTGAAAATTAAAAATCTGAGTCTTCGTTGTAATCACTTTCGGAGTCAGATAATTCATCGTCTTCATCTTCCTCTTCGTTGCGGTCGTCAACCTCTAATCCACCCAATTCAGCAGTTAATTCATTTTGAATTCCTTTGGACGCTAAAATTTTTGCAGCTAACTCGTCAAACTCGCTATCCTCTAATAATTTAAACTTATTATCTTCTCTTTGTCTTGGAGCAATTCCCTCTGATTTGATGGCTACTGGATAATTAATACTAGTTTTTGTTTCTTCAATTGAGATTAACTCACAATAAAACGTCCAGTTTGCCAAATAGTCATATACGAAAATGAATCGTTGATGGGGATCATTTACATAATCTCTCAACTTGGCATCTTTTAATAAAATCACGGGTAAAGCTTCATCTGAATCATCTTGTGTCATATCTTCCATCATTATTTCAAAATGACGTTTCCACTGTCCATCAGAAATGTAAAATGAAGAAAGTTCTTTTTGATCAAAAGATATGGATTCTAATATGATTTTATGGAAATCAAGGAAAGTCTGAGAGGGCTGTATATCAATCCATCTTACAACATCCTCGTTGTTTTCAAACCAAACTTTAAAACGGTAAACCATTAGTGCAAAAGTAGAGGATTTATTAAGAATTTTTAATTCTAATAAAATTGAAAATACTAAAAATTATTGAATACAAAGATAAAATGGTCAGATTTTTACATGAAATACAAGTAACGGTAAAAACTATCTGTAAACTATACCTATTTTCGCAGCCGATGTTTTGGAAATTGCGTGGCAGTTTATTGCTTTTATTTGTTGGATTTACGGGGATTATTACCGCCCAATACGATGAGGAAGGCACTCAGGGCGATATTAGAGGATTTGTATATTCTGCAGAAAATGGTGATCGCTTGGGTGCAGCAACTATTGCAGTTTTTAGCCAGATCAATAAAGAATCAAAACTCAATGGTATAACCCAAACAGACAACGATGGATTCTTTGCGATTACTAATTTAGATCCAGGGATTTATCAAATAGTTTGCTACAAACAAGGTTTTGATACTTTGTTAAAACAGGCCGAAGTTAAACCCGGTGCAAATGCTAAACGGGATTTCTTTCTTACTCAAGTAAAAACAATGGAGCAGGTAGAGATCAAAGTTAGCTCAAGACCCAAAACAGCTCAAATTGCCACCCAACAGGTGGATGCAAAAATGCTTACTAAGCTGCCATCAGTAGGTGGGGCGCCAGATTTAATTCAATATTTACAAATCCTTCCAGGAGTAGTGTTCAGTGGAGATCAAGGCGGACAATTATATATCAGAGGAGGTTCACCCGTTATGAATAAGGTAATGTTGGATGGTATGACCATTTACAATCCTTTCCACTCCATTGGTTTGTTTTCTGTTTTTGATCCAAGCTTAATGGCAAATGCAGATGTTTACACTGCCGGTTTCGGGGCTGAATATGGAGGTAGAATCTCCGCCGTTGTTGATGTGAAAACACGCGATGGAGACAGAAATAAATTTAGAACTCAGCTGGGTTTAAATACGGTCACTTCAAATATTTTATTAGAAGGTCCTATTAAAAAGTTTGTCCCCGGTGAAAGCAATAGTTCATATGCTATTTCATATAGGAATTCTTTTTTAAAGCAAAGCTCAGAACTTTTTTACACCTACGCGGATCCAGATAGATTACCCTACAATTTCGGTGATTTATTTGTTAAATTTAGTGCCAATTCTGCTAGTGGTGGATATTCCAGATTATATGGTTTCTATTTTACCGATAATGTAGATTTTCCTAATACCACATCTTACAAATGGAAATCAGCTGGAGTAGGTGGGAAGTTTCTTGTTGTTCCGGAGCAGGCTAAAACTCGAGTAGACGGTTTTTTTCTTTATTCAAATTATGGAATAGAACAGGTAGAAGCAGATGCAAAACCGAGAAGAAGTGATATCGGAGGTTTTAATATGGGTATGAATTTTACCTATAACTTCCGTCGTGATATGTTTAAATGGGGGATGGAAATCAACGGTTTTCAAACCAATTTTGAGATCTACAATAGCAATAATAGATATATAAGCCAATTAGAAAGTACAACTGAAATCAACGGTTACACTAATTACAGATTTATCCGGAAAAAAGTTATTGCAGATTTTGGTTTGAGAGCACAGTATTATGCGAGTTTAGGGAATAGTAGCTTGGAACCTCGATTCCAACTGAGATACACACCATTACCGGGTTGGGGGTTGAAAGTAGCAGCTGGATTATATTCTCAAAATTTATTATCTGCTATTAGCGATAGAGATGTGGTTAACTTGTTTTACGGCTTCCTGTCAGGGCCAGATAACCTTCCATCTACTTTTGATGGTCAACCGGTAACTCATCGATTACAAAAAGCCCAACATGCTGTTGCAGGTACAGATTACCGATTGTCGAAATATTTAACACTTAATCTAGAAGGTTTTATCAAAATTTTTAATCAAATCACAAATATTAACAGAGATAAACTATTTGATGACGATCAATTCAACCAAGATAAGCCAGAACGCCTAAGACAAAACTATATAATCGAGTCCGGTGATGCATATGGCGGCGATATTTCATTGAAATTCCAAAAACAAGGGTGGTATATCTGGACCGTTTATTCATTGACTTATGTTAATAGGTTTGACGGTGTTCAAACATATCAACCCATATTTGATCGAAGGCATAATGCCAATGTTATGATTAACTATGAATGGAAACAGAAAAACCCTGTTGAATTATCCCTACGGTGGAATTTCGGTAGTGGATTTCCCTTCACTCAAACCCAGGGGTATTACGAAAAATATGATTTCTCCGATGGCATTTCAACAGATTATACGGCACAAAATGGCAAACTAGGTATTTTGTACGCAGGAATTAATCAAGGTAGACTCCCGTATTACCATAGATTAGATTTTTCAGTAAATAAAACTTGGAAATTAGAGGCAAGACGTGAATTTAAAGCAGTATTTAGCTTAATCAATGCCTACAATCGAAATAATATTTTCTATTACGATAGAATTCAAAACGTTAGGGTAGATCAATTACCCATATTACCCTCTATAGGCTGTACTTATCAATTCTAATTTTCGTTTGATATATTTTGAATCTTTTGAAGTGCAAGTAATGCTTCAATAGGACTCATTTGGTTAATATTTAGAGATTTTAACTCCTTTTGTATTCTCTTAAATCTAGGGTCTTCCGTTTGAAACATGCTCATTTGATAAACAGGTTTTGAATCTGTGTTTTTAAGTTGATTGCGATTTTGCTCTTTCAACCTAGATGATTCTAACTTCTCAAGTATTTCAGCACTTCTCATAAGTACTGTATTGGGAATTCCCGCAAGTTGAGCTACATGAATTCCAAAACTATGTTCACTGCCTCCTGCAGTAAGCTTTCGAAGAAATACAATATGTGAACCCTGTTGTTTTACTGCAACATGGAAATTTTTTATTCCATCAAGCTTATCTTCAAGTTCATTCAATTCATGGTAATGAGTTGCAAACAATGTTTTGGGTTTAGTAGGATGACTTTGAAGAAATTCAACAATACTCCAAGCTAAAGATACCCCATCATAAGTGCTTGTTCCCCTTCCAATCTCATCCAATAAAACCAAACTTCGCTCACTTAGATTATTCAAAATACTGGCCGTTTCCGACATTTCTACCATAAAGGTACTTTCTCCCAAACTAATATTGTCTGATGCCCCTACACGAGTATAAATTTTATCTATTATTCCAATTTCAGCATTTTTACATGGAACAAAAGATCCAATTTGAGCGAGTAATACTGTTAATGCAACTTGTCTTAAAATAGCACTTTTACCGCTCATATTAGGGCCTGTAATAATTACAATTCTTTGGTCTTTCTTTCTTATTTCGATACTGTTTGGTACGTATTCTTCCTCGGGTGGCATCAAGGCCTCAATTACTGGGTGTCTTCCGTCTTTTATTTTTAAATCATGTCCTTCATTTAAAATGGGCATAGAATACTTTTTGCTCTTCGCCATTGATGCAAACCCCATTAATATATCCCATTCAGCTAGTGTCATTGCATCCGCTTGAACTGGAGAAATTAGTTCAGAAAGCGTTTGTAAATATTCTTCCCATAATTGCATCTCAAGAGCATGGATGCGATCTTCTGCGCTTAAAATTTTCTCTTCATAAGCTTTCAATTCTGGAGTAATATATCGCTCAGCATTGGTCAATGTTTGCTTGCGAATCCATTCCTCAGGAACTTTGTCTTTATGAGCATGTGTGACTTCCAAATAGTATCCAAACACATTATTATAACCAATCTTTAGAGAACTTATTCCAGTTGCCTGCATTTCTCTATGTTGTATACCCACTAGTTTATCCTTTCCACCTGTAGATAAATCTCTAAGTTCCTTTAGTTCTTCATTTATAGCAGACTTAAATACACCACCTTTACTTACGTTAATTGGAGCCTCGTCCAAAATGTGATTGTTTATAGAATAGATAATGTTACTACTATCTGAAATTTTAGTTGATAATTTTGAAATAATATCCTGTTTCGAGTTGCTAAATAGGATTAATAATTCTTGTAAGCTTCCCAAGCTACGAGCTAATTGTAAAAGCTCTTTGGGATTCACTCTTTTCAGTGAAATCTTAGCTGATAAGCGCTGTAAATCACCAACTTCCCTCATCAATTCCCGGTAATCTGAAAGTTTAGTATCGTTAAAAAATGCTTCAACTTTTAATTGACGTTCATTTATCTTTTCAAGATCTTTTAATGGAAGTAAAACCCAATTTCTCAATAACCTTCCACCCATTGGAGTTGAGGTGTTATCAATAATATCGAGTAAGCTTTTACCTTCAGGGTAAATGGGTCTTACTAGTTCTAAATTTCTTATTGTGAAACCATCTAACCATACATACTTGGATTCTTCTAGCCGATGAATTTTTGAGACATGTTCTGTGTGATGATGATGGGTGTTTTCTAAGTATTGTAACGCTGCACCAGCAGATAGAATAGCCAATGGAAAAGAATGGATGCCAAAGCCTTTTAATGACTGAGTTTTAAATTGTCTATTTAACTTTTCTTCTGCATAATCAGCTTGATACACCCAATCTTCAAGCATTTGAAATGAATTTGGGAGATTCAGGTATTCTTCAATAATATTTTTTTGTTGCTTCGGAAATATCCATTCGGCGGGCTTAAAACCATTGAGTAATTTTTGAATAAATGATAAATCTCCTTCGGTACATTGGAAGTCACCTGTAGAAATGTCCAAAAGACTCAATCCCCATTTGTCATCTTCCACAATCATTGATGCTAAATAATTACTCTCTCTAGATTCAAGTATTTTATCGTTGTAACTTACTCCTGGCGTAACGAGTTCCGTAACCCCTCTTTTTACAATCGTTTTGGTTTGTTTAGGATCTTCCAATTGATCGCATACAGCAACTCGGTAACCGGCTCTTACTAATTTCGGTAGATAAGTGTCGAGAGAATGATGTGGGAATCCCGCAAGGTCCATCTCTGATGCCGCTCCATTTGATCGTTTTGTTAAAACTATTCCCAATACAGAACTCGCAATTCGTGCATCCTCATCAAAGGTTTCATAAAAATCGCCAACTCTGAACAACAATAAAGCCCCAGGATATTGGGCCTTTATTTGGTTATATTGTTTCATTAATGGAGTTTCTTTCCCTTTTGTTATAGCACTGCACATAGTCTACGAAAATACACAAGCATTAATGTCAATACTAATTCAAAATAGCCCACTTTTCCCCCTTTATTCAACAAATGCGATTTATTACCTTTGTAAGGAATGAGAAAAAAGGCTAACGAGGAATTAGGTAGGCTAAATAATGACGAATACTCTAAAAGCGTAAATCGCGATTTAGTAATTATTGCAGATAACGTGAGGAGTATGAATAATATTGGGTCTATGTTTAGAACCTCAGATGCCTTCCTCGTAAGTAAAATTTATTTATGCGGCATTTCCGCTATTCCTCCGCATAGGGAAATTACTAAAACAGCGATAGGTGCTGAAAAGTCTGTTCCATGGGAGTATAGAAAACATACTTCAGAATTAATAGATGAACTTCTTTCAAATGGTTTTACTTTAATAGCAATTGAGCAGGCTGATGATGCCCGAAATATGATGAATGTTACATATCCAGATGGTCCAATTGGCTTTGTTTTTGGTAATGAAATTGATGGAGTATCTCAGGATGTAATTAATAAATGTCAATATTGTATGGAGATTCCACAACTTGGTACAAAGCACTCTTTTAATGTTTCTGTTTCTTGTGGGATGGTACTTTGGGATTATGAAAAGTTTAAAAATAACTAATTTATTATATTTCATATTGCTCCTTAGTTGCAATTGGATCAATAAACAAGTTGTGAATAATTCTATGCATTCTAATAAAGCAATTGATTCATTACTAAGATCTAATTCAAATACCGTAATTTTAACCTATAGCAAAGATTGTCCCTTCTGTATCAGATATACAGAAACTATTAGAAAAATAAACAAAGAATTGCCAAAGAATTTTCAATTGTACCTTTTAAAAGTTTTGGAAGATGAGGAATGGGATTTTCAAGATCAATATTTAACAACTTCAAATCTCTTAAATAATAATAAAGATGTTATAATTTCAAGTTATAATTTGTCGGTATATCCAGAAGTTTTAATACTCGATTCCGTCGGAAATATGCTTTATAAAGGGAAAATCGATAATCGTGCACACGAAACGGGCATTGTTAAATCAGTGGTAACTAAAGAATATCTTAAAACTGCAATTACAGAGATTTCAAATGGAACTAATAATTACATAAAAAGAACTCAATCTGTTGGTTGTTTTATTGAAACTGAAAATTGAAAAAACTACTATATATATCATTTGCTATTTTTCTTTTCGGGGGATGTAATAATCAGACTGAATCGAATGTTGTAAATGAAATTATAAATCCTGTTTTTGATAAACATATTGAGCCAATAATCTTTGAGAACTGCACACCTTGTCACAGAGAAAACGGTGGAGCACCATTTGTACTTACTTCCTACAATGACGTAAAGAAGAAAGCAAAGACCATTGCAAAAGTTACTCAGCTCAGATTCATGCCACCATGGCCGGCAGATGTTGAATACTCACATTTTGTTGGTGAAAGACACTTAACTAATACTCAAATAAACACTATTCAAAACTGGGTAAAAAATGGCGCTCCATCAGGTGAAAATCCGAATTTGATTTTAAATCAGGTTAAGCCATTTGTTAGTAATTTCGGTAAACCTGATCTAGTACTTAATATGGATAGTATTGAATTGTCGGCGGGTGATATTGATCGCTTCTTCTTAACAAAAGTTTCTGCCGAATTACCCAACAACAAGTGGGTAAGGGCAATCGAAATTGTTCCAGGCCAAAGACAATTAATGCACCATTTCAATGGTCATTTAATTAATTACGATTATGGAAGTAAAACCAACTTCAATACCAGTCCTATCTCAGTTGAAATCACTAATGGTGTAATGGATAATTCAGACGGACTGGATTTAATGTCTGATAATGGTATCTTACCACAAAGGGTTCATTCAGTTGTGAATTATTTACCCGGTGTACAAGGTACTATGTATCCAACAGGTATCGGAACATTCCAGGTAAATAAACAATTTAGCATTGTAGGAAATGATGTGCATTATGGGCCTTCTCCTAAAGATGCCGTAGATGTAACAAAATTAAATATCTTCTTTACGGAAATTCCTCCAAATAGAGGAATAGGAGAATTGATGTTAGGTACAAATGGAGTCAGCGAAATAATACCTCCTTTACAAATACAGCCCAATACAATTTCAATGCATCGCACGGAATTTAAGGTTCCTGAGGATATCTCTATTTTAACGGTAAACCCACATATGCATTTACTCGGAAAGAGTCTTAAAGCATATGCTTTAAAGCCAAACGGTGATACCATAAAAATAATAAGCATACCGAAATGGGATTTTAGGTGGCAGTTCTTTTACACTTTTAAGAAAATGTTAAAAATCCCCAAAGGATCTATAATCAGAGTTGAGGCGGTATTCGATAATACCTCAAACAATCCATTTAATCCTTTTGATCCACCGCAATTAGTAGGGCAGAGAATGGAATATGGTGGATCCAGTATGCGCGCAACAGATGAAATGTTTCAGTTTATTATTACCTATCTGGGTTACCAAAATGGAGATGAAAACGTATCTTTAGAGATTACAGAAAAATGAAGGTTATAGAATTAAAATCTAAAAATTCAGAGTATCATAAATTGTTTTATGATGTATGTAAAAAGATTTATTCAAACGATCCATCATACATTCCTCATATTCAAAAAGACATAGAAAATATTTTTGACGAATCTAAAAATAAAAGATTTCAAAGAGGAAAGGCTCAGCGATGGATATTTCTTAACGATAAAGGGTCTGTTGTTGGAAGAATAGCGGCCTTCTACGAAGATAAAAATCAAAAACGATGGGGTGGTTGGGGCTTTTATGAATGTATTGATGACCCTAATTTGAGCAAGTCAATTATTGAAACAGCAGAATTATGGTTAAATAATCACAGCTGCGAAATTATTCAAGCACCAATTAATTTTGGATCCAGAGATAGTTTTTGGGGACTACTTATTTCATCTAGTACTTTACCATCGTATAGAGAGAACTATAATCCAAAATATTACCAAATCCAAATTGAGTCACTTGGATACAACAGAGAGATTGAACAAACCACATACCAAATAACTCATGCTACATTTCAGGCAGAACGATTTATAAAAATTGCTCAAAGAACTATGGGTAATAACTCGTATGAATATAAATCACTTGAATTTTCAAAACTCTCAAAATATGTAAAGGATTTTGTAACCATTTACAATGAGGCATGGGCTTTTCATGAGGACTTTACTCCAATAACACATAAAGAATTATATAAGGAATTCAAGGAAATGAAACCTGCAATGTTAGAGGAGTTAGCTGTTTTTGCTTATCATGAAGGACGACCAATTGGTTTTTACATTAATATTCTTGAATTAAATGAAATCTTTAAAGACTTTGATGGCAAACTTAGTATATGGAATAAATTACGATTCTTAATGCGTAGAAAAAGCATTACGCGTGCAAGAGGTATTATATTTGGTATTGCACCAGTCTTCCAAAACAAAGGAGTAGAAGCAGGTTTAATAATGAAGACAAATGAACTAATAAAAAAAATCAAGAATTTAGAAACACTGGAATTGGCATGGATTGGTGACTTCAATCCAAAGATGCTCAGTATGTTAAAAGCAGTAGGAGCGGAGCTTACAAAAGTGCATCATACATATAGAAAAAAATTATCCTAAAATTCGTTGGAAATTAAAAAAACCTACCTAAATTTGCAGTCCCGAAACGGGGACTGCAATAAGCAGAATGATTCGGTAGCTCAGTTGGTAGAGCAATACACTTTTAATGTATGGGTCCTGGGTTCGAGCCCCAGCCGGATCACAAAAGCCACCACAAGGTGGCTTTTTTTATTTTGAATAAATATATAAATGTATTTTAAAGAAAAGAGGCCCATTAATGGGCCTCTTTTCTTTAATTCATAAGTTGAAAAAAACCTATGGACTTACCAAGTTTAAACTGATATTAAAATACAGTGGATTACTCAAGCTATTTTCCATAACATATGGCTCATCACTTAATAACCCAAAAGCCCTATAAATTTCATTTCCATTCTCTAGTCTGTCAACATCATATCTATAATTAATTCTGTATCCCGCTTGTGCAGATAACCAAATGAAATCTTTTACAGAGAATTGATATTCTAAGCCTAAACGAATTTCGCCTCTTCTAATTTCTAAATCTTCATTTCTGAAAGTAGTATTCTTATATAATCGGTAGCTCTGTCCTTGCAATTCGAAACCGGCTAGCAACATATTACGCGGATTTATTGTACGTCTTATTTTTGCTCTGGCGGGAAACAATACTTCAGCTCCCCATTTGTTAGCAGCATCAGTCCAATTATATAAAATTACTGGAATGTAATTTAACTCTCCAACTCGATATGTTCTCGCCAATCCTACTGCCCATTGCTTCTTCTCAGTTGGACGTTTACCCCACAGAATAGCAGCCGAGTATTTCAAATAACTTAAACTCATTATATCGGAAAAGGTATAATCTCCGTTTAAATCAGCGGAACCTTGGAATAAAATGAACTGTTTGTCATCCAAAGGCTTAAAAACCGTAGTATTGATACCCAAAGTTCTAAAAGTATTAGAATGTTCTTCCATTAGGATGTTGGAATTCCCAGTACCTACACCTGAAAATCGAGTTTCCCAATAATTCAATCCCATCTGCCATACAAGACTGGTTTTAGAAATCACTGGAATATTACATCCTAATCTTATACCATGGGTTAGAGTTACTTCTTTTTCTTCTGCGTTATATTCCGTTTGTCCGTCTTTGAATTTCAAACTGTCTAAAGACATAGAATACGGTGTCATCGCGTCATAACCAAAATATATCAGCTTTGCTGGACTCAGTCCTTCAATTTTTGGTGAACAATATCTTTTAGCACCATCCTCAGCAAAGTCCAAGTCGTCATACATGCTATAATCTTCTTCATCTTCTTCATATATTGAAGTAGAATCGACTTGCCCTAAACCTGTTAATTGAAACATTAGGGTACCAGTGAATAGTATAAATATTTTTTTCACCAGTATTACTTTTTAGATTTTTTCTTTTTAATATTCAAACGTTTCCAAACATCAGTTCTTCCTAAGGCTTCAACACCGATATAGCCTCGAATATCAAGTGTGTTAGGATCAGACATTTTAATAACACAGTTGTAGGTACTGCCATTTAAAGGGTCGTAAATCGTACCTTCTTCCCAAACATCATCACCCTTGTATACGAAGTCCTTCAACATTCTGTATCCTCTTAGGGGTACATCGCGCATCGATTCATCAGGGTTGTTTTTATCAGTTTTTGGATTACCCGTTTCTGGGTCTTTAGCTTCTTTGAGCCAAACAATTTTCCCAAAATACTTTTCGCCAATTTTTTCAATTTTAACACGTGCACGCCCATTGGAAGGCTCCCAAACTCCTTTCAAGCGATCACCTTCATTTGATTGATTTACAAAGGCCGTCATGCATAATAACATGACACTAAAAACAGTGGTTAGTATTATTTTTTTCATAAATGTTAGTCGTATCTTAATTCAATTTTAAAGTTTCCTATCATCGAAATATTATCATCAATTTCCTCAGTTATATCAGCATCTAAAACCCAATATATTTTATCAGTATTGAAAAATTCTCCAATTTCTAATTCTTCAGCAAGCTTTAATGCCTGAGAATTATTTTTTGCATTAACTGGATTTAATAAGGCAATTTCTTTCATTGGGATTTCCCCATCTGAAACCATGCTTAAAACCAAACTTTTTATTGTTTCAAACCCGTAACAGTTTTCACATTCTTCCATTGAAATAGTTGCACTTTTGAGTGTTGCACTTTTAATTGCATTTTCCTCAGAGATATCTTCATTTAAGAGTTCTTTAATATTTACGCTATATAAGTATTGCGCTGTGTTAGTACCCCCAAAGAGGGGCCCTTCAAACTCAAACACTACATCTGATAACTCAGCAGTCTTCACTTTAGATCCTTTACTACAAGAAATGAAGAGTAAAAGATTTAACCCAAATATTACTGTTAGAAGTTTCGTTTTTAACATTCGTACAAATTAGCTTTTTTCTGCGTAAAAATAAAGGTATCCTTATTTTGTTGAATAAATAAATTATTATGTCTTACTATTAATTGTAATTTGATTGTTGATAATCGATATTGTATTTTTGGCACGGACTTTGTTTAATATAGTAAAAACAATAAATTTAAAAATCATGAAAAAGCAGTTATTATTTAGTTTGGCATGTGCCATGATGTTTACGGCCTTGAAATCTCAAGCTGTAACAAGTCAACAATTCTTAAATAAGCATGAAGATTTACGCGGATCAACTTTTGTTCTAACTAGAGTTAGAGGTGCAGTTATTGATAGGCCTACTGGTTTTATTCAAAATAGTGCGACTCCAGGTCGTCCACCGGTAAATGGAAACATGCAAAGGGCAATACCTAACGATCCCAAAACTAGAACAACCACTACACCGGATCCAACCAAAAATTCACAGGTAAGTACTCCTGTTGCAACAACTCCTGGAGGTGCAATTAAAATGCCTGGTGCAGTAACTCCACCAACTCCAAAACAAAATGGAACTACAACTGGAAATACTACTCCAACCACTCCTTCAGGCAGTGTAACTTGTTCAGCAAAGCCTGGTTACAAATTAGTTGAATTGAATTTTGCAGCAAATCAGAATTGTGGCTGTTTCATAGTAGAAGATGGATTAGCTTCAATGTTACAAGATCGCTTCGAAAAAGGTACTCCAGTAGATTTAACTATCAGAATGGAGAATGGTACTCAATACAATTACATCATTGACTTTCCTACTTATTAAATTAATTGCTTGAGATTATACACCAAAGCGGGCAACAGCCCGCTTTTTTTATTTCTTTACAAAATGTTTTTATCACATATATATTAATATTATTCTCAATTCAAAAACATCTTTGTTAAATGAAAAACAGATTATTTGATTGTTATTCATTCCTGATTAAAGCATTAATTCATGAATGGTATGGGATTTTTTCAACATACTGGAAAATTTAAAATTGCAAATAATAAAAGGGTAGGGACCCAATTTTATCAAACTGATATGCTATAAAAATCACTATAAGTAATTGTAATGCCAATAACATTACTGGAGTTTTTTCATAAAATTTTAAAATAGAATTGTAAAAACTTGAAAAAGTAAACTGGATAATTATTAATCCTAAAAGTATTGTGGCAATCCACGGATACAAATCCAACCAATCTAAAAATAATTCCCATTCTATTCCGTCAAGTATTTTTTTTACAATTGATTGTCCATGTTGGATGTCTTTAGCTTTAAAGAAAATCCCGGAATATGTCAGGAATCCAAAGGTCAAAAATATAGAGATTGGCTTATAAATCCATGCAGGAATATGTTTCTTCCATGTAGATCTGATATTGCTCGTGAATACATCCCAGACCATGCATAGGGCGTGCATGATTCCCCAAAGCCAAAAATTTGGATGTGTTCCATGCCAAAAACCACTGATTAAGAAAACAATAAATACAGAAATTGATGTACCCCATTTTTTCCAACTTCTCAAATAGTAGGATAAAGGAAAATACACGTATTTATTGAACCATTGGGACAATGTAATATGCCAACGCTTCCAATACTCAGTAACATTTTGCGCTAAAAATGGGAAATTAAAATTTTCAGAAATTTCAAAACCCAAGATTAAAGCTAATCCAACAACAATATCTGTATAACCGCTAAAATCCAAGTACAAAGTGAATGTTTGACCAATACTCGCAATGAATAATTCTAATGAACTAAAGAATTCAGAACTCTCAAAAACACGATTTACAAAATTCAGTGCTAAATAATTACCTAGTATATACTTCTTTATTATTCCTAAGGAAATTAAAAATGCAGCTCGACCAATATTTTCAGTTTTGATATTTGAAGTTGCCGAATTTATGCTGGACTGATAGGTTTCATATTCTTGTATTGGTCCAGATAGGTATAAAGGAAAAAAGAGTACATAATTTAAATAATTCAGTACGTTCCTTTCCGGTTCATCTAGGTTCTCGTAGTATACATCCATCACATAACTCATTGAGCGAAATGCAAAAAACGAAACCCCAATAACACGAAAAATAATAGGTAAGTGGTGTGCTGTATTGAGGTCATTAAGAGTAAACCAATCCGTTATATGGTTGCAAAAGAGTATTAGACACACATTCCAAAGTATGCTAATTCGCATTACCCATTTTTTCTTGGATTCATTGGAAAAATTACCAATTTTAAGTCCTAAGTAAAAATCAAATAATCCTCCAAATAACAAAATAATTATCCCATATCCCGTTATGCTACTTATAAAAAATACGCTAGCAGAAAGTAATAACCACTTTTTTAATATTTGAAAAGTATTACTTCTAATATTTCCCAAAGTGATATAACCAAGAGATAATATTATCCAAAATGCAATAAAAGACGAACTGTTGAATTCCATTAATTTGGTATTTTAATGCTCTTCCCTGCTCGAATGAAATTCGAGCCCATATTATTAGCACGTTTTATTTTTGTTACCGTAGTTCCATATTTACGCGCGATACCATATAATGTTTCTCCTGTTCGAATTTTATGATATCTGTAATTACTATAACTTTTATTGGTACTTCTTTTTGTGGAACTGATACTTTTTGCTGTTTTAACTGGTTTTATTGATTGGCTATCGTATAAGGTAAATACTCTTAATTGTTGACCTTTTTTTAATGAATAACTTCTCAATTTATTCCATTCTTTCAAATCAGTAATTGAAACTCCGTATTGCTGAGCAATCCCCCAAGCTGTTTCCCCTGTCTGAACCTCATGCTCGATCCACTGTTTAGATGAATTTGAAATACCATCTTTAATATTTCCATTTGAATCCAGTAACATTGTATCTATGCATGGAATAATTAAACTGCTTGCAGTATCTGGTTTTGCAATTAATTGTTTCCAAGTGGATTTAAACGCCTGATAAATTAAATCTCCCTTTAAGTTATATCCATCTCTTGTTAAATGCACACCATCTCTATTTGCGAGCCTTAATGAACGCCAAATTCTCATGGATTTATCACCTCCAGCAACTCTATACCAATCATAGAAGGCAACATTTTTCTCTTTTGCTACTTCAGAGATTAACATAGAAAATATTGAACATGACTTGATACTATATCCTCCGCGATGAATATCTTGGCTGTTAGATAAAATTATTACAGTTCTCGGAAGTTGTTTTTTAAATAAATCAATTATTGATATTAAGTTGTCTTTAAACGTAGGGATATCCATACCCTTTTGATAAAAATCATTGGCGCCAACATCTAAAATTATGGCATCTGGATTTAATATCTTAAGCTGCTGGGGAAGCAAATTTTCCCTTAATATCGAATAATGACCGGCTCCGTTAATTCCTACACTAGTATAAAGTAATCCTCTGTCTGATTCCGACTCAAAACTTAATCCGTAAATTTCAAAACTTGTTTGAAGCGTATCCCGGCTTGCAATTGAAAATTTATATTCAGAATAACCACTATCGAGATTTACAATAATTTCATCTGTCAGGCTGTCTTGAGGGTCATTAAAAATATCAATTACTCTACTTTCGTTTCCTGCGCTTACTTTCAAGTCAAAAGAGTAGGGGCTTCTTTTACATAATATTCTTAGTTTGGTGAAATCTTTTTTTATAGCATCATCCTTGAAAACTAGCCTAAATTCAGAATTTGAATCTAATGTTTTAGATGTTATACCAGATACACCTAAGGGCAACTCTGGGTTACGCTCTACATTACGGGCATAAAGCCACTTTCCAGAATGATAACATCGATAATCTGCTGCTGTGTGTGTTCTGGCAGTGGTATAAGGGAATACCATTCCTCTACCGGAATATCCAAAACTACTACCCATTAAGGTACGAGTCTCATTGGTGAATATATCTGCTTGAACATGAGAGTCACCAATATGAAGTATATGTACTTTTTTCTTGTTCGAGTTGTTCAACTTAAGAAATAATGGTCTCAAGTTAGATTTATTATGTGTTTGAATTACATTTAAATTCGAATCTATCCATTGGTATTTGGAGTAGTTGAAATTATGCCAAAATAGGGGTTGGGAATAGATTTTGAATGTAAATAACATTACAAGAAATAATAAACTCCATTTAATCTTCAATCTCATTTTAATACTTTATTTCCGGTGATTATTTGATATGCTGAATATGCAGATAATAATTCTTGGTTAAGTTGATTTGCAAATGTTTTTTGACCTTTAGGAGATAGATGTCCATCAAGACTAGCTAACCCTTTTTTCCTCCATTCTATTATTCCTCCCGACTCTTGGAATAAAGAGTAGAAATCAAAATATGCCACTTGCTCTTTCAATGTAAACTCTTTTAACCACGAATTTAAAACGGCACATGATTCATATGATTTTGGACCATCACTCTCTTCAAGACCCATATCTCCAGGACCAATTAATAACAAAGATGAAGCAGGACATTGATTTTTATATTTTTGAATTATTCCCTTGAATATACGTAATACCCATTGTTTAGACTTTTCATCAGTCTTTAGATAAGGAATCATGTTATTCCCAAACTGAAAAATGATTAATCCCGCATTTAATCTATTACTTTCTTGATGTAAAATTCCATTGTCAATTAGTCTCAATCCATCACCGCTATGTCCCCTAATTCCAAAGTTGTCAAGTTGAATTCCGTAATTATTTCCATCTAGGAAATATCCGTAAATTGGTGAGTAGCCTCCAATTGACTTTATTTCATACTGCCCAAATCTAAAACTGTCCAATAACTGAAACTCAGTAATTAACTTAGTTTTGAAATTTACAATAGCAGTATCCCAAATAGAATCTTTTTTATGTTTATATAAAATTAATCGCCCTTCTCCAATGCTATCAGTACCGCAAACTAATTTCAATGATTTGAATCTTTGCCACTTCTTAATGTCAATTGAAAACTTGGAATTTGTATTAATATTTTCAGGGGTAAAGGTTAATCCGCTTACATAAAATGGGATTTTGCATTTTCTATGTCTAAAACAATTTTGTTTTACCCAATGACTGTAATCATTAAGTGCAACATTCATATAAGTTGCTGGAGTACTTAACGGTAAGTATCCAAGCCCAGACCCGCCAAACTGCTTTTGAAGTGCGGTCCTAACGTGGCTTGTAATTCGATCCCCTTCAATCTGCGAGTCTCCATAATACCAAATTCTAAGAAGGTCTCTCTTGGATTTTGCCAATCCTTGAAAAAATGCCTCAAGACTACTACTTGAACCATAAAAACAAGTTAAATGATTAAGCTTCTCTAATAGACTATCAACTAAAATTTTATTCTGTACACTTAGGTTTACCCTGTTTTTATATGATACATTTCGATTCTTGTATTTGTATTCTGTAGCTACATTTGTAGTATTATCCTCAACTTTTTCAATCTTTAGAGAGTCATTTATTAAGGGTGTCTGCCGAGATTCATTTTGAATAGCGCTTGATCGAAATAATGAATCTAATGTGTAAAAATATACTCCTTTTTCAGCTAATATATTCTTGAATTGAGAATAACTGAATAACCATGAAAGTAAAAAGGTGCCAAGAATTATGACGCCATAAAAAGTAAGTAATTTGAAAAAATGGGATTTCAAAAATCAAGCTTTTTTACTGATTATCAAGTCAATCATATCACCAACATTTTTCATCCCAATCAATTCTTTGAGTTTGAATTTTATACTGTAAAATGATTCTACTTCCGATATCATATTTAAATGGGTTAGAGAATCCCACCTATCAACCTTTTCTGCGTTTAAATCGTCAGTGATTTCAATTTCAGGCGTTGCAAAAACTTCTGCAAAGATCCCTTTTAATTCGGTTTTTATCTGTTCTCTATCCATTTTGTTTAATCATTTGTACTTTGCACCCACTACTTAACAAAGTTAAACGTTCTACCTCTGGTTCGCATTTTGTGGATTCAACAGAAAATCCCATGTATTCATATAAGGACAGTGCTGCGGAATTGCCTTTTAATAATTGAATTTCAAGGTTTTGAATTTTATCTCTCGATTTATTTGAATTTAATACCCAATTGATTAACTTTTTCATCAAACCCTTTCCTCTGAAATCAGTATGTGTAAATAAGTGCTCCAACTGAATGTAGTCTTTTTTTCTAGGGATGCTCATATTGGATACTTTTTGCAAATTTATGCTGTTACTTTTCCATTGTTCAGAAAATTGAAATGATAGCATTTGCGATTTTAACATTTCTGATCCCGACATTCCACTTTGTTCATTCCAATAGCAAAGTCCTGCAGCTTGGCAACCATCAAGCTCATAAATAATCCAATGATCTAAACACCAAGGCTGATTTGGTATTTCCTCCTCAAATATCTGTTTTAATCCGGATTTAAATTCAAATTCAGAAATTCCTAATATTGCGGTGTAAGGAAAAATGTTAGAACCTGACTTTTCAGATTCAATTATACATTTAAATATAAATTCCAGGTCTGAATATACTGCTGATCTTATCATTAATTGGATACCTGTTGCTTCAATTTATTTTTATCAATTTTCCCATTTACATTCAAAGGGAAATTATCAACCCAATGAATTTTATGGGGCACCATGTACCAAGGAAGAAGCTGTTTTATATTGTGTTGAAGTTTACTTTGAGTATTCTCATTATAGTGAGTTTTTACAAATAAATGTAACTCAGTGCCATTATTTCCATCTACTGCAATTGCAGTGTTTTCAAGTGTTGGGAATATGCTGTTGCAGGCAAATTCAAGTTCTGCAAGCTCAACTCTAAATCCTTGGATTTTAACTTGATCATCAATTCGGCCATGGCAATAAAATAAGTTGTTATCAATACTTGCGTTATCTCCACTGTAATAAAAATGGATATTATTTTTTAGATAGAATTTAGATTTTTGTTCATCTGTTGCATGCAAATAACCTGGACTAACTTGTCCACCCCCCAAGCACAGCTCGCCCTCAACGCTAATTTCTAAAACAGTTTCACTCATTGCCTTTCCTATACATACAATACCATTATGATGTAGTATACCATTATTTTGAGGTATGGTGTATCGAGTGCAGTAGATGGTTGCTTCTGTGGGTCCATATACATTATCAATTTGTGTATTGGGAATACAATTATTCCATAATTCTACTTGTCGCTTTTTTAGTGCCTCCCCACAAAATTGCGTTAACCTTAAATGAGGTAATTCAATATCTTCTGCATAGGGCATTAACATGTCAATTGCTGATGGAACCATTAAGGCAATAGTTATTTTTTGTGAATCTAATGCATCATATAATGCCAATGGCTTAACCATACTTGTATCTAATGTATGAAAAGAGGCACCATACATTAAAGGTGCAATATATGAAACTACAGATAAGTCAAATGTCAGTTCAAACATTTGAAGGAACCTATCTTCAGAGGTTATATTGTAACCTAAATTTTGAAACCCAATTAAAAAAGCGTTTATGTTGGAGTAACTGATAGGAACACCTTTGGGTTTTCCAGTGGTACCCGAAGTAAATAGAATATAGCAAAAGCGGCTATAATCTATAGTTTTAAGTCTCCATATTTCATTTTTTTCATTTCCATTCAGAAGATTTACATCTTCAAATCGAAATGAATTAAAGCTATCATAACAAGTATTTATCTCTGATGCTTTGATAATATCAGTAATTCTTTGCTCTGGGTAATTTGGGTTTATCGGTACGAATGTTACACCATTAAGAATTGAAGAAATTATAGCGGCATAGGTATTAAAATCATTTCTAATAATGATTCCTATTCTTGAATTTGAAATATTATCAAAGGACTGACAGTGAATTTCTAGAAATTGATTTAAATCATTATACGTGTAAGGTTCTCCTGAAATTGTACAACAAAGTGCATCTAAATTGTTATGAATATTTGTTGCAATAAGTTCTCGGAAATCCATTTCCTATGAATTAAGCTTTTGTTGAATTATTTGATTCGCAATTTTAGGATCTGCTTTTCCTTTTGATCGTTTCATAACTTCTCCTACAAACATTCCAAGCAATCCTTTTTTCCCATTTTTGTATTCTTTGACCTTTTCAGGAAACTCGGTAATTACTGTATTCGCTATATCCTCAATGAATGATGAATCAGAATTAGTACCCAAATTCATAGATTTAACAATTTCCTTGGGGGATGTATTTGGTGTTTTTACAAGTGCAGGAAACAATTTTTGACTAGCAATAGAATGATTTATTGTACCCTTGTCAATGAGTTCTATTATTTGAGCAATTTGAATAGGAGTTAATTGGAAATCACTAATGTTAAGGGCATTTTCGTTTAAGTATCCTCTGATAGTTACGCTTACCCAATTACTGGCTGCTTTAAAATTGCTTGTATGATTAAGAATTTCTTGAAAGTAATTTGCAGAAAGTTTGTCATCAATTAGGACATTGGCATCATAATCGGATAGTCCGTAATCTGATGTAAACTTCTTATATAAATGTCTCGGAAGGTCAGGCATTTTACTTTTTACATCTTTAATGATTTGATCTGTAATAATAGTAGGAGGGAGGTCAGGCTCAGGGAAGTATCTATAGTCATTAACTTCTTCCTTTTTTCTCATACTAAAAGTAGTTCCATTTAATCCATTAAATCCTCTGGTCTCACCTGAAACCTTACCACCATTCTGAATCAATTCAATCTGACGTTCAATTTCAAAATCAATAGCTCTTCGCACATTTGAGATAGAGTTCATGTTTTTTACTTCTACCTTGGTCCCAAATACATTAGAGCCCTTAGGCATAACTGAAATATTTGCATCACAGCGCAAACTTCCTTCCTCCATATTACCATCACAAATCTCTAAGTATCTCACCAATCTTCTAATTTCAGAAACAAAAGCATATGCTTCTTCGCCAGTTTTTATATCTGGTTCGGTTACTACTTCAATGAGTGGTGTTCCTGCTCTATTATAATCAACCAATGTATCGGTTAAATCCTGATCGTGCATGCTTTTTCCTGTATCCTCTTCCATATGAATACGGGTAAGACGAATTTCTTTTTCTGTTCCGTCTTTTAAGCGAATAGGTACAATTCCCTTGGTGCAAAGTGGAGTATCGAACTGAGTAATTTGGTATCCTTTGGGTAAATCGGCGTAAAAATAGTTTTTCCTTGAATAACGATTAACTCGCGTAATATCACAATCCAAAGCAAGTCCCATTTTCATGGCCATGGAAATAGCTTCGGAATTATGCTTGGGTAATGTACCGGGATGTCCTAAACTTATTGGGCTTACTTGAGTATTTGGAAGCGCACCATATTCTGTTGCATCAGATGAAAATGCCTTACTCATTGTTAATAACTGAATGTGTATTTCAAGTCCAATTACCGCTTCAAATTCTATGGATTCCATATTAATGCAAAGATAAGGTCTGTGAATTGTTTCTCGAAGCAAAAAACTATGCCTATTTTTGTAGGAGGCAGTTCGTTCTATCAATCCGTATATCGGATAGGAAAGTCCGGGCAACATAGGGCACCGCACTTCCTAACAGGAAGGGGACTTTAAGTTCACAGAAAGTGCCACAGAAACTAAACCGCCAAGATTTCTTGGTAAGGGTGAAAAAGTGAGGTAAGAGCTCACTCATCTTAATGTGAGTTAAGATTGGGGTAAACCTTGCGGGTTGAAAGACCAAATATATCCGGATAAAAGGGCGGCCCGCCTAATTGCTTGCAAGCCGGAAGGGTAGGTTGATTGAGGTGTATCGTGAGATACATCCTAGATTAATGATAGAAGGCACGGCAAAACCGTGTTTACAGAACCCGGCTTATAGAACTGCCTTTTTTTGAAAAAAATATTTAAAGAATATTGCACAATATTTGAACTTTATATTACATTTGCACCACTGAAATTATCAGTAAAAGCGAGAATAGCTCAGTTGGTAGAGCACAACCTTGCCAAGGTTGGGGTCGCGAGTTCGAGTCTCGTTTCTCGCTCAAAAGAAAAGCCCCGGAAACGGGGCTTTTCTTTTTAACATCTTTATTTAAATCAAAGAATCTTCCTTTTTTAACCTGATATTTTAGTAAGTCTGTTCAAATTCTTTGAGAACATTTACTGTAAAATAAACTGCTTGTTGTTGGTGATAAAATCTTAATGCTTTTTAAAACCTAATATAGGACCTCACGCTAAATGAGATTTATTCAAATTTTATTTAATTTTTGAAAAATTGATCAAACGAATAGAGTATTCTTATTTATAACTATGATCTTCAGATGCACATCTTAGTCCAATATAGGTTAAAATAAAAAAAAGCGACCTAGGTCGCTTTTTTTTAAAGAACTCTAATATTTATTTTTTCGTTTTTACTCCGCCACCAGAACTTGGTAGTTCGTTGTAGTCTCTTGCATTATTTCCTACAGGAGATCCTACTCTAAACATCGCACATCTAAAACCTATAAATGAAGTGGCCATTGTTTCTTCTAAGAATCTTCTTGTTCCAGGAGTAGCAAAATACATACGATCTGTCCAGTTACCACCCTTGTATACTCTTGCTTGGTCATCTATTAGTGTAGAAAATCCGTAGGTTCCAGGGTCATTATTGGAGAATTTAAATTTATCCTTACTACTATTATAGTAGGTAGAATAAACAGGATCGTTTTCAATCACACTATAATCAGGATCTTCAGCTTTATCGAGTTCACCTATATTATCAGCTTCAGAATAATTTCTTCGTCCACCAGCGTTTATGTTTGTTTTTTCTACGTCTGCATAAATTACTCGACCTAAATCGTCTTTGTCAACAAGGTTCCCTTGATTGAATGAATTCGGATCAGTTTTTACTTGTTCGAATTTGTTACCTCGGAACGGCATGAAACCGTCCATATCCTCAACTGATAACTCGCGATAAACATCCATCACCCACTCAGAAACGTTACCTTCCATGTTATACAAACCATAGGCATTTGGCCAGTACGAATAAACTGGAGTTGTTATAATACCACCATCATTTAATGGTCCACCAGCCACACCAGCATTATCGCCTTTTCCTCGCATTAAGTTAGCACGGATTTTTCCACGATCGCTTTCTTTTCCGTTTTTTATACGAATGGTGTAATCGTCCCAGGTGTAAATTTTATTTTCATCAATATTTTCAAATTGAGTAGAACCAATAGCCGCTTTAGATGCAAATTCCCATTCAGCTTCAGTAGGTAATCGGTAATCAAGTGATAGAATTCCATCTTCCATGGTAACTTTATATCTATCTTGGTCTTTACGCTTTGCTGGTTTATAGTTTCTTAAAGGCTTACTGCCTAACATATTGTCATTTGCTGGCTTGATTGACTGACCTGCAACTGCAGGACCTTGACCAGGTTGACCACTAAAAACACCGTTATCTTGACCTGCTAGATAAGCTCTAGTGTTGAAATTATCATTTGGATTTTGAACTAAGTAGTCATTACCTACGTTGAAACAAACTATTCCCTCTCTATCAAGAATATATTCATTTACACGATCAGTTCTCCATTTAGCAAATTCACGAGCCTGATGCCAATTTACACCAACTACTGGGTAATCTTTGTAAGCTGGGTGTCTGTAATAATATTCAACAAATGGTTCATTATATCCTAATTTACTTCTCCAACAGTTAGTGTCAGGAAGTATTAAATAATATAAGTAGTTTGTTCCACCATTTGCACTTGGATCAAAACTTCTGCCTGCAAAATCTAATGTGCCGTTAAAAAATGCAACATTAGGATCAAACACTCGTTGATACCAATATTCAAATTCACGATATTGTTGATTACTTACTTCTGTTTCATCCATGTAAAATGAGTGGACAGTAGCTGTACGCTCAGTAGTGTTGTGATCATACATTAAGTCATTCTCCAAGTTTCCCATTGTAAAGGATCCACCTTCAATAAGTACTAGTCCTGGCCCTGTTTCTTGACCTTCGTAATCAAAGTTGCGCATTCCTCCCCATTTTGGATCGTTATACATTTGACCGGTAGTAGAACTTTGCATCTTAGGACCTCTAGGGTCACACGCAGTAAATGCTAATACTAGCATCGCTAATGCAATCGGGTATATCGGTTTCATTTTCATTTTAATCATTATGATTTCAATAGTTTTAACGTAAAATAACGTCAATTATTGCAAACATAGTTAAATTTTCCCTAAAAGTAAAGAGCCCTCAAGGGGCTCTTTGAAAATATTTTTCGATTTTGAATTAAAATTCGGGACACTTCAAAGGTTTAAATGGTTTTGCTCCTGGAGGAACGCACCAATCAATAGTAGCACTAACTTCATGCGATGAAGGGATAGCGCTTCTTCCATCAGAAACCGTAAAGTCATATGAATATCCAAATTTAAATCTATCCTTTCTAAATCCAACTAACATAATAATTGCGTCAGATGTATTATAGTTCCCAAATGTTTGTCGGAACCAAAGTCCAGTAACCAAAGGTCCTTTATTCATGTAAAAACCAACGTTCAATTGAGTGAAATTACGTTGCATCATGAATAATGCATTAGGGGAAATGGTATTCTCTTCGTATCTATTTCTAGAAGTTTTGATAATTCCACCAGCATGAACCGTATATCTAATAGGTAATACTTCATCCGGGTTTTCATAAAAACTCCAATTAGGTTGATTAATATTATGTGCAGCAAAGCCACCGTAAAAATTCTCGTTATAAATAATGGCACCTGCATTGAAATTCGGGTATGTAATACTTGTGTTTGGCTTTTGTTCTCCTGTAGGGTTTTTGAATCCCTGTGTAGGTAAAATCATATCGCCAAATTTAAGATTATTCCAATTTAAACTTTTAAAAGCTAGAGAACCTTGAAGTCCGAATCTCATAAAAGCACGGTTTCTACCTCTACCTAGTGGTAATAGATAGGAATAAACACCACTTACAGTTGTTGTAGTTAACAACCCTGAACCTGCAACATCATGAAAAACCATTGCACCAACTCCTCCACCAACTACAGGGATGTGTTGATCCCATGAAGCGCTCAATGATCTGAACGTCCCAGGCAAACTAGGCCATTGATTACGATAGTTTAGAGCCATTCTACCTGCTGCACCGGTTCTACAAACTGCAGAACCTGCCAATGCAGGATTTGTGTATACTGGAGCTGCATAAAACTGGGTTAACTCTGGGTCCTGAGCCTTCAGTTGTAAAGTAGTTGAAGCTAATATGCCTATTAAAACGATTTTAATTGATTTCCTCATTATAAATTATCGCTTGAAAAACAAATGTACATATAAAACGATTGATTGCACAAAATATTTTTATTGGAATTACCAAAAAAGTCCGCAATTACTTAAAATTTTGACCTTTATATGAACCAAAAATTTATTCGTTAACTTACTCATTATCGTAAATTTTCTTTCATGATTTAGTCGTTACAAATATTTTTTCATTTTTCAACGTTAACTTTACAAAATAATTTTATTTACAAAGTAATTTTATTGAAAATAAATGTTTAGACTAAGCACAATATTTACTTTTATCGCGCTTGCAGGTTCAGCCTTCGGTCAAACCCGATCAGAACAGTTAGCTTTTACAAGTGGGAAATGGGTGAAAATTCAGTTTAATGGTGAAAACGTTTATAAAGTTTCGTATGAGGATTTAATTGAATGGGGTATTAACCCTAGTGAAATGCAGGAAGATGCATTTCATTTTTACACCGTGCAAGGTGATATTTTATCCGAAACAAATCTAGATACATCCTGGGGGCATGCCAAAGAAACTGCTGTCTTCTTTGATGATGGTGGAGATGGAAAGCTAAATCCTGGTGATGCTATTTTGTTATATCGCAAAGGTTCCAAAGGTTGGAAGTTTGAAAACGGTAGTTTTTCTCACTATCAAAATATTTATTCAAATAACGAATTTGGCGTAATTGGGTTTACAGGAGCAAATACAGATGTATTGGAATATAATTCTATCAAAATGAATACAATTTCATTTGATCCATCAGCCCAAACTGCTATTCCACAATTTAAGCAACTGCAATTTCATGAAAAGGATGAAGTCAACCCAATGAAAATGGGACGTATTTGGTTAGGAGAAAGATTAGGGAATCTTGGATTAAGTAAGCAATTTACGTTCCAATTAACTCATAACCCGGATTCGTGTAAAATTAAAATTCGTTTTGCCCCATCTATTCAGGATGATACTGGTTCCATTATAGTTAAAGTGAATAATTCAATTGTTGAGCAGATATCTCTTCGCCGAGTTTATTCGTCCGATGAAATTTTTTACACTTTTGACAAAGTTTATACCATTAAAAACCCTGGTCAGGATTTAAAAATTGATTTAACTTTAAATCGTCCCAATACCCAATCTTCATTATATCTTGATTACATCGAAATTAGTTCTGATGATTCCCCTAAAATTCAAAATACATCACAGCATCTTTATATTAAAGAGATGTCTCCTATTATTAGTAATTCTAAAATAGTTATTCCCTTACTAGGTAACCAAAAAGATTGGACAGTATTCGACGTTAGTGATCCATACAACCCCCAATATTTATTGAGTAATTTAGCGAATGGCTATTTAGAAATTCCGGTAGAACCGAATTCTATCTATACTGATTTATTGATATTTAGAAGAAATGAAATTCCTTCACCGAAATATTTCTCGAACATCAGTAATAAATTATTTTTATCAGAAGACTGGGCGGCACAAAATGGTCAGGCTGTATATATATACGGAAATCAATTTAAATCGGTAATTCAGGAAATCGACATTCCAGGTTTTGCTGTAGATGTAAACTCTTTGTATGAAGTTTTTTCTGGGGGGCAACAAGATTTAATGGCGTTAAGGAAATTTTTACAATTTGTATATTTGTCTTCAAATAAACAGTTTAAAACAGGCGCTACGTTAATTGGTGCTGCCTCTTATGATTATAAAAATCGAATAGAGGGGAATACCAATTTTGTACCAGTATATCAAGGATGGGCTGAACAATTAACAACATCTTATTGTCTGGATGATGTAATTGGTTATTTAGAGATTAATCAAGGGGACCCGCAAAAAACAGTTAGTTCTCTTACACTCCCAATTGGTAGAATCCCTGCTCGAACCGATCAAGATGTAATCACCTTCTTTAATAAACGTAAACGATACACAAGTAAAGAAACTTTGGGAGCCTGGAGAAGAAAGTTAGCTTTTGTAAGTGATGATGTTGATGTTTCTTGGGAATCTGAGTTTATCAATGAATCAGAGACATATGCCAATTATATTCAAGATAATTTCTCAATATTTAAAGTTGATAAGATATACTCAGATGCATACAATCAAGTTACGAACGGAAATAATGAATCCTATCCTGAAGTTACACAGTCTATAGTCAATGCATTTGAAGATGGTTGTTTATTCATGAACTATCAAGGTCACGGAGGTGAAAAGGGTTGGGCGCAAGAGTCAATTTTAGACATTCCTACAATTAATGGATTAAGAAACCCAAATAACTTACCTATATTATTTACAGCTACATGTGAATTTAGTCGCTATGATAATCCCGAGTTCCAATCTGCAGGTGAAAAAACTCTACTTAATTCTAATGGGGGTGCTATTGCATTAATGACTACAACTAGATCTGTTTATGTTTCTGGAAATTCAGCAATAAATAACGCTTTCTGGACTCAATACGGATTTCCCAAAGAAGATGAACCCATACCCACAATGGGAGAATTATTCTCGAGATTAAAGAATCGTCCAAGACTAAATTCTGAGGATAATAAATTTGCCTTATTGGGAGATGTGAGTTTAAAAGTAGCCTTTCCAGAACATTTAGTAGTTATAGATTCAATTAATTCAATAAGCGAGAAAATATTTGCAGATACTTTGAAGGCATTTTCTGTGATTCAAATCAAGGGTCATATAAATGAACGGCTCAAGGGTTTGTATGCTAACTTTAATGGGGTATTAGATGTTGAGATTTATGATAAACCTATTGTTAAATTTACTCTAAATAATGATAATTCCGCCGGAGCAATATCATACAGAAATGAAAGTAGTATTATATACAAGGGTAACATTACTATCGAGAATGGGTACTTCAATTTGAATTTCATCATTCCCAAAGACATAAATTATGAAATAGGAGAGGGACGAGCATTGTTTTATGCACACAATGAAGTAACCGATGCTGCAGGATCATGGAGATTTTTAATTGGAGGGTCTGAAAATGTAGATGTGGTTGATAGTGTTGGCCCAAATGTCAAGGCCTTTATTCAAGATACATTATTCAATTCGAAATATACCGTGAATTCAAATGCATATTTCATGGCAACCGTTGATGATGAAAGTGGAATAAATGCAACCGGTAGCGGAATTGGTCGTGATATGGAAGTAGTTATAGATAAAGGAACCGAAATGGAATTGAGATATGTTGCTAATTCATATTTTACCTTTGACCAAAATTCATATAAGTCGGGGGTTATACATATGCCATTAAGTAATTTGAAACCCGGAAAACATATTGCTTATTGCAAAGTTTGGGATATTTACAATAATTCTGGCTATGATCAAGTAGAATTTGTAGTTGCTCCAAAGAGAACATTTATAATTGGAGACGTCGTTGCTTATCCCAATCCTGTAAAATCTAATCAAGATTTAAATATTTCTTTCTCACACAATTTACTTGAAGAAGACTTAAACATTACAATTAATATTTACGATATATCCGGCAGGAAACTTGCAGAGTGGTCAAAAATTGCATTTTTTGCAAATTCAAAAGAAACGATTTCTTGTCCAATGAATGAATTGTTTAGGGGTGGTTATATAACTTCGGGTATATATCTGTATAGAATAAACGTCCAAACTATGGATGGATTAGTGTCTTCAGGTAGTGGAAAGTTTATTCTGAATTGAACAATACAGAATTAGAATGAAAAAAGAACAGAAAAAAAATTGTCAAAGCAAAGAAACAAGCACTAAATTTGCTTCAATACCTATGCGAAAAAGAATTTCAGCCTTAGGGGCTTTAATCTGTACAGTTGGATTGTTATCGGCTCAAACTCAACAACAAGTTTTGTCACCTCAACAATTAGCGGGTCAGCTAAATACAATTACTACAATGGTACCATTTTTAACTATTTCTCCCGACAGTAGAAGCGCGGCTATGGGTGATGTTGGAGTGGCTTTATTTAATCCTGATGCAAATAGCACGTCATGGAATAATGCAAATTTGATATTTGCAAAAAATAACTCTGGCTTTTCATTATCCTACGCCCCCTGGTTACGTCAACTGGTAGATGATGTAGGGTTTTCATACTTTTCAGGGTACTCTAAATTTGGTAAAAATTCAGTTGTTTCCGGTTCTTTTAGATATTTTTCATTAGGGAATATCAATTTTACGGACTTCGAAGGAAACCAAACTGGCAGTTTTAATCCAAATGAGTTCGCGTTAGACTTGGGTGTGGCTACAAAGTTTACCGATAATTTTGGAATGGGTGTAAATTTGAGATACATATACTCAAATATTGTCGGAAGCGGTATAAGAAATGGTATAGATTACAACGCGGGTACTTCAATAGCCGGTGACATTAGTCTTATTTATAAAGGCGATATAAGAATTAATGGAAAAAAGAATAAATTCAATATTGGATTGAATGTTCAAAATATAGGTTCTAAAATGACCTATTCTTCTGAAGAAAAAAGAGACTTTATTCCAACTAATTTAAAAATTGGTGTTGGTTACCATCATGAAATAGATGCTCATAGTGACTTGTACGTGTATGCAGATGTAAATAAACTACTTGTGCCAACAAGACCTTATTATCTTCAGAAGTATGACAACTCAGGTGACTCAATAAATCCAAATACAGGGCAACCGGAAATTGTAGGTATGTATTCAAATGTGACTCCAATTCAAGGTATGATTCAATCTTTTTACGATGCTCCGGGAGGATTTTCAGAGGAAATTAGAGAATGGACTCCAAGTGCCGGTGTAGAATATTTATACGAAAATACATTTGCTCTCCGTTCAGGGGTGTTTTATGAAGCTGCAACTAAAGGAGGAAGGCAGTATATGACTTTAGGTTTTGGTTTGAAATTCCAATCCCTTAAATTGGATGCTGCTTATTTAATACCATTTGCAAATAGGCATCCTCTTCAAAATCAAATGCGATTCTCATTTTTATTCGACCTAGGTTCACTTCAGGATTCGGAATAATAAATTCAAGATAAATTAATAAAAAAAGCAGGTTGGCCTGCTTTTTTTATTTGATGATTTTAACATTCAAGGTTGTAACTTTGTTTCCTAATGTCTGATAAAAGAGAAAAATTAAGTTCAAAGCGCAACGAGTCATTTTTGGGAGGTGGAGAAAAAAGAATAGAATCACAACATACCAAAGGTAAATTGACTGCTAGAGAGAGAATAGATCTGCTTTTAGACGAGAATTCTTTTCACGAAATAGGCAGTTTTGTAACTCATAGAAGTTCAGATTTTGGTATGCAGAATCAAAAAATGTTGGGGGATGGCGTGGTAACAGGCTACGGTAAAATTGAAGGAAGATTAGTTTATTTGTTTTCTCAAGACTTTACTGTTTTTGGAGGGTCATTAAGTGAAACGCATGCAGAAAAAATTTGTAAAATTATGGAAATGGCACTCAAAAATGGAGCACCAGTCATTGGGTTAAATGATTCAGGTGGTGCAAGAATACAAGAGGGTGTTGTTTCACTCGGTGGTTATGCAGACATATTTTACCGCAATGTACAAGCTAGTGGGGTCATTCCACAAATCTCTGCAATAATGGGTCCTTGTGCCGGTGGAGCAGTTTATTCTCCTGCATTAACCGATTTTATAAGTATGGTGGAAAACACTAGTTATATGTTTGTTACCGGCCCTAATGTGGTAAAAACAGTTACAAATGAAGATGTGAGCAGCGAAGATTTGGGGGGAGCATCGGTCCATGGGACAAAAAGCGGAGTAGCTCATTTTACAGAACCCAATGAGGTATTAGCACTTAAAAACATAAGGAAACTATTATCATATATGCCACAAAACTGTGAAGAAATGGCTCCCTCAATTCCATACGAAATAGCTAATGAATCTCGAGAAAAATTAATGAATATAGTGCCGGAAAATCCTAATCAGCCCTATGATATTAAAGAAGTAATAGAGAATGTTGTTGATGATCAGTCATTTTTTGAGGTTCACAAAAATTATGCAGAAAACATTGTAGTTGGTTTTGCACGTTTAGCGGGTAGGAGTATAGGTATCGTAGCAAATCAACCGGCTAACTTAGCAGGGGTTTTAGATGTTCATAGTTCTCAAAAAGGAGCTCGATTTGTTAGATTTTGTGATGCATTCAATATTCCTTTATTAGTTTTTGAAGACGTCCCTGGGTTTTTACCTGGTACGGACCAAGAATGGAATGCAATTATCACTAATGGCGCTAAATTATTATACGCATTTTCAGAGGCCACTGTTCCAAGAATAACTGTGATTACAAGAAAAGCATATGGAGGAGCCTACGATGTAATGAACTCCAAACATATTGGTGCTGACATGAACTTTGCATGGCCCACAGCAGAAATAGCAGTTATGGGAGCAAAAGGTGCAGCCGAAATTATTTTTAAGAAAGATATTAAGGAATCTTCTGACCCTGCTTTAGCTTGGCAAGAGAAAGAAAAAGAATATTCTGATATTTTTGCCAATCCATACCGTGCAGCAGAAAGAGGATTTGTAGATGAAGTAATTTTTCCTGAAGAAACAAGAGAAAGACTTATTTCTGCATTTGAAATGTTAGAAAATAAAGTGGTCAATAATCCCAGAAAAAAGCACGGAAATATTCCACTGTAAATGATTGAATTTTAAAAGTTTTAGACGATTTTTATTAAAAAACAACCAAAAAACAGTCATTTTTATTCAAAAAGAGGTCAAAATAGGACAATTTTTGTTTTCTTTGCCAAGCCAAAATTAACCTTATGGATATAAAGGAAATACAACAGTTAATCAAATTCGTTTCCCAAAACTCAGTTGACGAAGTAGAAATTAACCGCAAAGATTTTAAACTTTTAATAAAGAAAAATCCTGCGCAAGTAACCACTGCACAAGTAGTTTCCGCAGCTCCTGTAGCTGCATCGACTCCTGTAGTATCCGCACCCGCACCTGCCCCGGTCGCGGCATCGGTACCGTCAATTGAATCTTCTACAGACTCTAATTCCAATTTAATTGAAATAAAATCTCCTATGGTAGGAACTTTTTATCGTTCGTCGAACCCAGAATCTCCTTTATTTGTAAATGTTGGTGACGAGGTTTCCCCAGGTAAAGTAGTTTGTATTATTGAAGCGATGAAGCTATTCAATGAAATTGAAAGTGATGTAAAAGGGAAAATCGTAAAAGTTCTTGTGGATAATGCGAGTCCGGTTGAGTACGATCAACCTCTTTTCTTGGTTGAACCAATCTAATAAATCCAAATGTTTAAAAAATTGTTAATCGCTAATCGCGGTGAAATCGCATTGCGTATTATCAGAACCTGCAAGGAAATGGGTATTCGCACGGTTGCGGTATACTCAACTGCAGATAAAGAAAGTTTGCACGTTCGCTTTGCTGATGAGGCAGTTTGTATTGGATCAGCACAAAGTAAAGATTCATACTTAAATATTCAGAGAATATTAGCTGCTGCTGAAGTAACCAACGCAGATGCTATTCATCCAGGTTATGGTTTCTTATCAGAAAACTCAAAGTTTTCAGCTTTGTGTAAGGACCACGGGATTAAATTTATCGGAGCTACTCCTGAGCAGATTGACAACATGGGGGATAAGAGTAATGCTAAGGAGACCATGAAAAAGGCAGGTGTTCCAATAATACCTGGTTCAGAAGGACTTCTTGAAAGCATTGATCAAGCCAAGGAAATTGCTAAAGAAATTGGTTACCCTGTCATTATGAAGGCAACTGCCGGCGGTGGTGGTCGTGGAATGCGAATAGTGTGGAAAGAAGAAGAGGTAGAAAATGCTTGGAATAGTGCTCGTACAGAAGCGGGTGCTGCATTTGGAAACGATGGTCTTTATATGGAAAAGTATATTGAGGAACCAAGACATATTGAAATCCAAATAGCAGGAGATCAATACGGAAAGGTTTGTCACTTGAGTGAAAGAGATTGTTCCATTCAGAGGCGTCACCAAAAATTGGTAGAGGAAACACCTTCTCCATTTATGACCGACAAATTGCGTAAGAAAATGGGTGAAGCAGCAAAAGCAGCCGCACAAATTATTAATTACGAGGGTGTCGGTACTGTAGAGTTCTTGGTCGATAAACACAGAAATTTCTACTTTATGGAAATGAACACGCGTATTCAAGTGGAACATCCTGTAACTGAAGAAGTAATAAATTATGATCTTGTTAAAGAACAAATACTAATTGCTGCAGGAGTTCCCATCTCCGGTAAAGATTACATACCTACAAAAGCAGCAATTGAAGTAAGAATTAATGCAGAGGATGTTTATAAAGATTTCAGACCTAGTCCAGGGAAAATAAAAGTACTTCATAAACCTGGTGGGCATGGAGTACGAGTAGATTCCCATATATATGCAGGATATACCATTCCTCCATATTATGATTCTATGATTGCTAAATTAATAGTATCGGCTCAAACAAGAGAAGAAGCGATTGTAAAAATGGAACGTGCTTTAAGTGAGTTTGTCATTGAAGGGATTGAAACGACCATTCCATTACACCAACAATTAATGAAAAATGAAGATTTTAGAAAAGGAAATTTTACAACAGCTTTTATGAATGATTTTAAACTAAAATGATTTCATATTTATGGATGATAAAAATAAAAAAAAAGGCTTTAAATAGCCTTTTTTTATTTAAACTTTACACCGTCTGCATGGAATTTTAGAGACTTCGATTCGTCTTCATTTTCTTCCCAATAAAAATGACCTACAGCGTATAAATTTTTCTTTTTTAAATCCTTGGGAACAGTGAACTTATCTTCAAAATCTACAATAATGGAAGAGTCGGCCACTCGATAAGCAAACCAACAACCCTCAGCTTGACATACTTCTTCAACACGTCCGAAAACAACGAACTCATCTGGTATATTATCCTTTAAAAATCCAGTTGCCGCCTTTTCTATGGAAATAGCCTTTTGAGAGTCTACTATAGCACCAATCTGCTGATGGTTGGAGTTGCACGAAACTAAAATTATTCCGAGAGCTGTAATAATTCCTGAAAATTTCATAATCAAAATTAAGTTTTACTTTATGGATACAACAAATAACACTGTCTTTTAGATTTGAATTCTTCTAATTTAGGTTGCCAAGAATTTCTAATTTGTTCAGCACTCAAACCCGCCTCAATTTGCTTTTGAAAATCTTTGTTGCCTATTAAAAGTGTTAAAAATTCCCTAAAAAATGGACCTTTTTTCATGGTCTTATCATAATCTATTTGATATTTATTGTAAAGTTCAATGATTAATTCAATATTAATTAATTGGCTTTTTTTAATTTGATTTATTTCTTCCGAAGTGAAAATGTGACCATGACATAATTTTCCATTGTATGGTGGGTTTATGGCCTTCCCTTTTATATTTAATGGGGTAAATGTATCCTTGAAGCCATTTAACCATGATGCTCCATAACACTGAAATGGATAGGGTGTTCCACGTCCCATGCTCATAATCGTACCTTCTAAAAGCCCTAGTGAAGGGTACAAACTAATTGAGTTTGAATTTGGCAGGTTCGGAGATGGAGGAACTGGTAAGTTATATGCCATGTTTCTATTGTAATTTCCAATCAAAATAACCTTTAAATCCAATTCATTGGCTTTATTTATCCATTTTTCACCTTTTATCATCAATGCTAATTCTCCTAAAGTCATTCCATGAACCACTGGGATAGGATGTATTCCTACCATGCTCTTTATTTTTGGATCTAAAACAGGACCATCAATAAAGTAACCGTTGGGATTTGGCCTATCCATAACCAATAATGAAACCGCATTCTCAGCACAAGCTTCCATAACATAATGTAAACTTGTTAAATAGGTATAAAATCGTACTCCCACGTCCTGAATATCAAAAATAATAAGATCAATATCTTTTAAATCTTCACCACTTGGTTTTGAGTGCTTGCCATAAAGGCTGATAATCGGGAGCTGAGTTTTTTCATCAATATTTGAATTAATGTACTCTCCGTTTGCAGCATCCCCACGAAATCCGTGTTCTAACGCAAATATTTTGACAATATTAACATTGGCAGAAAATAAACTATCCACTAAATGTACTTTACCAATATTACTACTTGGATTTGCAACAATAGCAACACGTTTCCCTTTTAATTGATTTAAATAGAGTGGAATCTGATCAGCGCCAGGTAGTATTTGCGCGTTAATCCTTATATTAATTAAAAATAAAAATATAATTAGGTACAATTGATTCCAAAGGAGTCTTGTATTTTTGAATAAATTTTTGAACTGGAAGTTATTCATAACGTCAAAATTCCTCACGAAGGAACGAAATTCTAAATCATGGAGCGTGTTTATTTTATCCACGTTTGCCGTTGCTTTGAGTATAGCTGTGATGATAATCTCCATTTCTACATTAAAGGGATTTAAAAATCAAATTAAATCCAAGATATATCAGGTTCAAGGAGATTTCATTATAGATTCAGGTAAAAACACCGAATCTGGCGAGCCTGAACCAATAGAGAATACCATTGCTGAGGACTTATTAAAGTTAGATTCATGTCCTTGGATTAACAGCATCAGTCCATCTATAATGAAGTCTTGTATCTTAAAGTCGGATGAAGAAATTGAAGGAATCATTGCCAAGTCAACGGAAGAAAACTTAGTCAACGGCCCATTAAAGGGATATATTCAACACGGTAATAAAAAGTTAACTCAAAATGGTTGTGCAATTTCTAAATTAATAGCCACTAAATTACAAGTTGAAACCGGAGAGACATTAATTGCTGTATTTTTTTTAGAAGATTATACGGGTAGAGCAAAACCAAGAGCACGAAAATTAAAAATTGAGGGAATTTATGAAACAGGAATTGATCAAATTGATGGGAATTTAATGTTTGTAAATTCTGAACTTTTATTACCACTTACAGTTGAAAATCATTGGTATTCGCAAATTGAGATAAGGATTAATACTGAACTTATTGAAAAATCAAAAGCTAAAAAGAGATTATTGGTTAGCTTACCAAATGCAAATGTGCAAGTAAAATCAATTGAAGAGGATAATCAATCAATATTCGATTGGTTGGCAATTTTAAATACAAATGTTTTGATAATTCTCGTACTAATGTCAATTGTTGCCATTATAACAATGAGTACTACACTTCTAATATTAGTAATTGAAAGAACATCTGTAATAGGGTTGTTATTTACAATGGGTGCCAGATTTAAAGATGTTCAAAGAATATTTCATTATCAGGCACTAATAATTTCATTATTTGGAATTGTATTTGGGACATTGATTGCCGCAATAATTATATTTGGCCAAAATTATTTTCAATGGATTCAACTTCCCCAGGAAATATATTTTGTAGATCAAGTTATCTTGGATTGGAATGTCAAAGATGTTATTATAGTTAATCTAGCTTCAGTGTTCTTAATTTTTATGAGTTTATATATACCAGCTAAATTTGTAAAGAAGATCCAACCAATTAAGGCAGTTAGATTTAAATAACACAGGACCCATTATAAAGTTCCTGCATTTAGTCTAATTTGTACTTAAGCATCAATTTTAGCGTAATGCGCATTTGCTTCTATAAATTCTCTACGCGGTGGTACTTCATCGCCCATTAACATAGAGAATACTCTATCAGCTTCAGCAGCACTATCTAAAGTTACTTGCTTCAATGTTCTTCTTGATGGATCCATAGTGGTTTCCCACAATTGTTCTGCATTCATTTCACCAAGACCCTTATAACGTTGCACGTTAACTGAATCCTCTTTACCCTTACCAAGTTCTTTAATTGCTTCATCTCTTTGTGGATCAGTCCAACAATAACGCGACTGTCCGCCTTTTTTAACTAAGTACAGTGGTGGGGTAGCGATGTATAAATAACCACTATCCACTAATTTCCTCATATATCTAAAGTATAAAGTTAATATTAGGGTTCGAATATGAGAACCATCAACATCAGCATCCGTCATAATTACTATTTTATGATAACGGAGATTGTCTAATATTAATTCTTTTTCTCCTTCTTCATTAGTTCCGATATGGACACCTAGAGCAGTGAACATATTTCGAACTTCCTCATTATCATATATTTTATGTTCTAGAGCTTTTTCTACATTTAGAATTTTACCTCTTAAAGGAAGAATAGCTTGAAATTCTCTATCTCGACCTTGCTTTGCAGTACCTCCTGCAGAATCTCCCTCAACTAGGAATATTTCACAAATTGTGGGATCTGTTTTTGAGCAATCAGATAGCTTACCAGGTAATCCCATCGAAGACATAGCACCTTTACGTTGAACCATATCTCTTGCTTTCCTTGCGGCAGCTCTTGCTTGAGCAGCCAACACTACCTTATCTACAATAACTTTGGCAAGTTTTGGATTCTCCTCTAGGAAGTTATCAAGCATTTCACCAACAGTTACATCCACAGCACCCATTACCTCATTATTTCCGAGCTTAGTTTTAGTTTGCCCTTCGAATTGGGGTTCAGCAACTTTCACAGAAATTACTCCGGTAAGACCTTCTCTAAAATCGTCGCCCTGTATTTCTACTTTTACTTTTTCAAGTAACTTTTCACGTTCGGCATAGGATTTCAGTGTACGCGTTAATGCACGTCTGAAACCCGCTACGTGAGTACCGCCTTCATGTGTATTAATATTGTTTACATAAGAGTGTAAATTCTCCGAATATCCAGTGTTATATTGAAATGCAATTTCAATTGGAATACCGTGTTTATCACTTTCGCAATATATTGGTTCAGGAATAAGTTTTTCTCTGGTGCCATCAACAAAAGTTATAAATTCTTTTAAACCACCTTCACTAAAAAAGATTTCTTCTTTATATGAACCATCTTCCTCTTTTACACGCTCATCTGTAAGTGTTAAATGAATGCCTTTATTTAAATAAGCCAATTCTCTTAATCTTTTTTGAAGAGTTTCGAAATTATACTCTTGAGTTTCAACAAAAATGCTATCGTCCGGCTTAAAGGTAGTGATTGTACCCGTTTTGTCTGTTTTGCCAATTTCTCTCACCGAATACATTGGTTTGCCGCGCTGGTATTCTTGTTCAAAGATCATGCCTTCCCTATGAACAAGCACATGCATATGATTTGATAATGCATTAACACAACTCACCCCGACACCATGTAATCCACCCGAAACCTTGTAAGTATCTTTATCGAATTTACCTCCTGCGTGCAGTATAGTCATTGCAACTTCGAGTGCGCTCTTTTTTTCTTTTGGGTGCATCCCAGTAGGAATTCCACGTCCGTTATCCGATACCTTAATTGAATTATCCTCTAAAATCGAAACTGTAATATGTGTACAATATCCAGCAAGAGCCTCGTCAATACTATTATCAACCACTTCATAAACAAGATGGTGCAACCCTTTAGGACCAATATCCCCGATATACATCGCAGGACGCTTTCTGACTGCTTCGAGACCTTCTAATACTTGTATGTTATCGGCTCCATAATTACCTTTATTCTGATCGCTCATAGAATTTGTTAAAATTTATTATTTGCGTGAAAATAGTACGTAACAAAGGATTTAGACTAACAAAAGAAGCCTACTTTTCCACAATAAAACAGCATTACCAATACGAAAAATTTATCCGTATTATTTTATAGAGATAGTTTGGCTTATTTGGCCATTCAGGCGAAGTAAATCAATCTCGTATTTACGCATTTTAAATTCTTGTTCTATCGATTTTACTTTAGCAGTTAAATATCTATTTTCTCTGGTGTTTAACAAGAATATGGTTCCATCACCATTATCGTATTTTACACGTTCTAAATTGTAAAGTTCGAAATAACCATTTTCAACCTCTTTAAGTGTGTTGTAAACACTCACTGAGGTTTCAACCTGTTTCAAGAGTCCAAGGATATTTAACTGCCTTTCCGTTTGTTTAAAACGTACTTGCTCTTTCTTTTGATAAAATTCAAATTCTGATTTACTGAGTTCACCTCGCTCTTTTCTTAAAAATAAAGGAGTATTAAATGTTAGTCCAAATCTTTGATTTTCACTGAAGTTATTTATTGTGCCCCATTTATAAGGGACGTTATTTTGAATGAATTGGGTTTTTAATTCGAGCTTAGGAAGTAAATTATTTCTGGCTAATCGATAATCAAAAAGTTTAATTTCTTGTTCATTAATTAATTTTTGAATATCCGGTATTTCTGAAACATCTAATGAATTACTAGTAAACTGTTTACAAAGAGAATCAAGTTGCATTAAACCGTCCGGAGAAGGAAAAACATTATCATTTAACTCTACCCAATGATTTTTATCTTTAGACCATAAATGACGACTTAACTGCATTTTGTATTTATAGGTATTTGCATTCCATTCAGTGGACTGGGCTTCAAAAAGTTTTAACTGAATGTGGTTTTCTAATGTATCCATCCCGTTGCAACCACCAATAGCAAACATTTCTCTTAAGGCTAATTGTCTTTCTGAACTAATTGCCACACCTGTTTCAAAAGCAACATACTTTTCATAAGAATTATACCAAAGCAAATAATCATTCCAAATGGTTTCAGCCAGATCTTGCAACATTATTTCACGCTCGATTCTTCCCATTTGAGCATAAATCTTTGCTTTTTTTAAATCATTACGTTTTTCATCAATCCAGAAACCTTTTAAAAGATCTATGGAAATTCCAAAAAAGCCTAAACCACTATTACTCGTGCTTAATTCTGGGTTTAATTTATTCCCCAACCCGTAGTCAATTCCGCTTTCAAGATTAATTGGTGATCGTGTTTTTCCGACCAATGCGAATCTAGAAAAATCATAATATGACTGATTTTCCAAAGTTTTTAGATTGTTGTCTATTGAAAAGATTGGGTCAAATGCACCTCTTTTATTTAATAATTTAGCTTTTCCAATTTCTTCTTCTGATTTGGCAATTCGCACTAATGGGTGATTTGAATTAACCCAATTAAGAAGATCGTTTATTTTGAATTCGACATTAGAAATTTCACTAAGAGTTATACTGTCGTTTTGTGAATTAACAGCAGGGGAAATAGCTAGCCATAATAGGATTAGAAGTTGTTTATTTTTTAGCATCTTTCTGTTGTTTAATTCTTGCTTGATGGTAAAAATCAGCGGGAAATCCGCTCAATAATCGCCATATTTCGTACCAAATTGGTACTCGTTTTAACAACATGTATGATCTTGCACCAACACCAATTTTTAATTCACTTGGCCATTGTTTACCTTCCTTCTCCATTCTAACCAAAACGCGATACTTTCCGTTGGGTTGTAGCGCGTTATCAATAGCGTAAACTTTACCGGGGAAAGTTCCGAATGTGAGTTCAGGCCATCCTGAAAAAACCATTGTTGGCCACCCATCAAAGATAATCTGTACTTCAACCTCTTTGGTTATTAGTGGCATGTCCACTGGTGAAACAAATAACTCTACAGCCAAATTAACATTCGAAGGGACAATAGTGCATAGAGCTTGACCCTCTTGTACGGTTATTCCAACACCGTTTGACAGAGTTTGGGACACTAAACCTGATTGTGGCGCTTTTATAATGTAAAAACCATTTCTAATTTGGTAATTGGAGTATTGATTTCTCAATTTAGAAACTTCACTTTCTGTATCCATTTGATCAGATATTGCACTGAACCGTTCGCTTTCTAATTTGGCTAATTTCTCACCATATTCCACAGAGATATTTTGTATTTCTATTTTTGCGTTTTCTATGGCATTTTTCGCCATATCCATTTTTGATTTTTGAATTAACTTTTTAGCTAATGCCTCTTGATATTTTATTCTTCGATTCTCAATATCTACAGGACTTTTAATTTGTTTTGTACCGAGTATACTATCGCGATCAAGCTGTTGCTTGGTGACTTTCATATTTATCTCTGCTGATTGATATTCTGCTACTTCCTGTGCATACTTTAAATTTTCCTGTTCTAATTTAACCTTTGCCTTTTGCAGGGAAAAATCTCTGTTGGCTTCCATTTGGGTGATTTGCTTATTAATTGCATCCACCTTTGCTGTGTAACTAATTATTGAATTTTCTTTTGCTTTTATTTGAATCGATGTTTGGCCTATTAGATCAGGATTTAAATAATCACTCTTAATTTCAGTTAGAATTGCAATTGTATCACCTTCTTCCACCATATCTCCGTCTTTAACAAACCATTTTGTTATTCTTCCAGGAATCAATGTTTGGATTTCTTGGGGGCGTTCATCTGGACGAAGTGTAGTAACTACGCCTGTTGATTGTATATTTTGTGTCCAAGGAAAAAAGAGTACAAGGACTGTAATACTAGAAATAATTAAAATTATTCGTTTGAAAATTTTTCCCGTCCAAAGAGAATGGCTGTAATGTTTAAAATCAATCATCGTTGCGAGAAATTAGGTCTAACTTTTCTGCGGCAATACCACAATCATACAAATTCTCTACGGTTAAAATTAACTTTTCTATCGCATCAAGCATTGTTATAATAAGAATCTCTGCGGCGAGAAATTGTCCTAAGCTAATGCTTTGTTCAACAAGCAGATAACTTCCTATCACCAACATAAATCCAGTAAATACTACCTTGGTAATTATACCCAACCAAGCTTGTCGGTATATAATCCCAAAGTGTGAAGTTCTATAATTGGCGTAGTTATTAATATGCTGGTCAATTTTCCTTGAAATAGCAGCTTGTTCACTTGGATTTCTATTTAAGTTTAAGAAGTCTAATGCAGTTTCGAACTTAAAGTTTGATTCGAGTCTTGCGGTTTGAAATCCTCTCTTCCAAGTTAGTTGTATAACCGAATATACAACCAGCAAAACAATCCCGCCAAAAATTAAAAACAAAGGATGATAAATGGCTAGCAATAATAATCCAAAGAATGCTTGAAGTAATTTCCCACTAAAATCTACTAATAATTTAGATAAGCTTTTTTGTAAGGTAGTAATATCTAAAAAGAAAAGTATTGTTTTTTCGTTTGTGCTATTAGAGCCCTTTTCGTTTATTTTTGATTTGAATTTTTCACTAAAATAAAGGAATAATCGTCGTTGCAAACTATCTATGATACTTATTTGTGCTAACCTAGTAAGTCCTGCAAATAAAACAAACGAACTAATTGCAACAGCAAGTAAAAACCAACTAGTATTTAATCTCCCGGCCATTACATAGCCAATAATCGATTGAATTCCTAAAGGAATTGCCAATGAAATTAAACCAGAAAAAATCGCATATATATACAAATACTTGACATTTGTTTTTTCCAAACCCACTAACTTGAAAATTAGAAATAGGGGGGTACCAGGATTTTTTTTCTCGTTAATGTTCACCGTGATGTTTTTTGTGTATGTAGATGTTAACAAATTTACATAATAAGAGTTTATTTACCTCTACTTTGGAAAACGATGATGAGTGTATTAATAAGGATTTTAATATCTAAGGCCAAAGACATGTTTTCAATGTAAAAAACATCATATTTCATACGATCAACCATTTGATTCACGTTTTCTGCATACCCAAATTTTATTTGGCCCCAACTAGTAAGACCCGGTTTTACACGTTGTAGTCTTTTATATAGTGGCGCCTTTTCAACTATCTGATCTACAAAGAATTGCCTTTCAGGTCTTGGGCCTACTAAACTCATTTGCCCGACTAAAACATTATAGAATTGTGGCAACTCGTCTAACCTCGTTTTTCTCAGGAATTTTCCCACCTTTGTTCTTCGGTCATCTTTATCATTACTTAATTGTGGACCGTTCTTTTCTGCATCAATATACATGCTGCGAAACTTGATGATTTTAAAGGACATACCCTTAAAACCAACTCTATCTTGTTTAAAGAAAATAGGACCTTCCGAATTCATCTTAATTGCGATGGATATTACAATAAAAAATGGCAAGAATATTACCAAACCAATCAATCCGAATAAAATATCAATACTTCTTTTTACAAATTTCTGCCAATAAGGCATTACTTCGAAATCAACTTCTGCAAGGGATGCACCCAGTATGTTATTCATTTTTACCATCCCCATAACGAGGTTGTAATCACTAGGAAGCATTTTGAGGTGAATTTCCTCATTCTGAATTACATCAATAATTTGTGGAATTAATTCAGATTCATTTGGTTCATTACAAAGAATTATATCTTCTATTTCATTTTCTCTTATTAGCCTGGAAAGAGAATTCCAATCGCCTAATAATGGTGCAGGAAGGCGGTTTTTTTCCTTTGAATTTAGAGATACAAAACCTTTAATAAAAAAACCTTCCTTGACTTTTTGGTTGGAAATTTCATCAAATAAATTTACCGCATTTATACCAGTCCCAATTATTAATGTATTATATCCCCATTTTTGGTTTCTGATTTTATGTATGGTATAAGTTGAATTGAGTAATCTAAACAGTAAGGTCATTCCAAAATGAAGAACCCATAAAATACCTAAAGAACTATAATAATCTTTATAACCACTCACACTATCATCTAGAATCAACGCAAAGAATAAAATTATTACACCTACAGCACTTGTGTAGAAAGTGTTTTCTAATTCTTTAAGTCTCGAGCGTCTTAAAATAAATTGATAATAACCTGTTAGCGTGTAAATTAAAAGCCAAAAAATAGGAATAAGTAGCAGTCCAAGATAAAGTTTAGTATCTTGATTTACTGGTATTGTATATCCGTGTTTAGCGGCTTCAATGAAATTTTTTCTGTAAAGGAATAATCCTAGCCAACTCATAGATGCAGCTGCCCAATCTCCTAATAAATGAACAGTTAAACGTATGACTTTTTTAGATTTCAATTATTTACTTTAAGTAAGTTAAACGAATATTGTCTATGAATATTTCTCGGTTACCAGAGTATTCAGCAGGTACATCGATACTAAACAATATTTCATAAAGAGTTCCAGAAGGTTGCCCTTGAATTTCATAAATGAAATTAGAGTAGAATCGTTTCCATTTGTCACCAGTAGGGTTAATGGAAAAATATGGCACATACTCTTCGCCTCCATTTGCATAATATCTTTTCAGTGCAACTGAAACTGGTAATTCAGTTTTAATATCAAACTCAAAGAAAACTTCCCTATCTGTTGGGATAGAATTGAATTTTTCAAAGTAACCTATATCTAAATATTTTATTGAATCAGAGTCGGCAATATTCAAAGAAAATGCTTTAGTATTACCTTTAAATCTCCCATCTAAATCGAATGATACAGTTTTTACCTTAAAGCTATCTTGAGGGCTATATCTATATCCAATTAGTGACGAATTACCACTTTCAAAATCATCTTGCCATAGCAATTCTGTGTTATTTCTGTAACTAAAAATTGGAGCAATTTGGTAAGTACTATCTTCTATCCAATTAATAGTGGTATCGAAATTAGATAATGATCTTAAGGGGATTACTGATTGACTACTTCCATTATTTTTTATGTATCCTACAAAACTTAACTTATCTTTTTTTACTGGATTGATAGGAAATTTACAAGGAATTGTAAATGTCCCCACTGTTTGATTACCTTGATAAACTTGAATCGCAGATAATTCTTGTATAGGATTTCCTTCAATTGATGAGGCGTCAATGCTTAAACTATCAACCTGAACAAATGAAGGAATGTAACTCTCATCTACATTACAAGAACTTATTATTATTAAGGCCAAAGAATATACACCAGAATAAAGTGAATTAGGTTTTGACCGCATATGAGAACAAAAGTACAAAATTGAGGAGTTCTATCAAAGGCTTTAAACAGCTTGATAGCGTCTCTTTATTTTTTCATTTAGCATTTCGCAAATAAAACTAACATCATGGAGATGATCAAGGTGGGATAGAGGTGTTAGTTTCTTTTCTATATTTTCATTGAAGTTTCTTAATTCCAATTTACGAATATCATAGGGCATGATATTTCGTTCTATGGTAACTATTTTAGAATTTTCAGATTGATTAAGATCAATTTCTAATTCTAATTGATCTTCATTGAAAGACATTTTCGATTCAAAGATTTTGTTGTTTAGTAAATCAATTTGAATATGTTTGTCGGGTTGAAAAACTGAAATAAAATGTTTGTTGTTTTCAATAGCTCTTCCCATGGAAATATTGCAAATGGCATCATTGTCGAACTCCAAATGAATATTTATTAAATCAGCCTGATTACCATAAATAAATATGGGTTTGGCTTGAATACTTCTAATCCCTGATTGGATTATTCTACAGACTAAATCAATTTCATCAGCAATATTCTCAAATATCCAGTCTTCAAAATCACCAAGTCTTGGTGCATTACAAAACTTTTCAATCTTAATCATCCTAGGATTTTTTAAGTATTGAAATGCTGTAGTGAAAATTGACATTCCTTGTAGAAGATTGCTAAATTGAATAATACTTTGAGCCTCACGCCGAAGTTTTTCAAGTTGCTCAATTTCATATGTTGACCAATTCCTGAAACCATCAATTAATATATGCTTCCCAAAACGAATAAGTTTTTTAGCAAATTCGATATCTAATGGGTATACTTCTTTTGAAATTAAAAATAAATCTGCCCGTTGAATTATTTCGTAAAACTGCAAGTAATCATTAATAATGTCTACATTCGATGAATCTATCGGGTCGATGTAGCCTACTAGGTCAATCCCCGCAGAATTAAGAGCATCAGTGGGATAATTTTCAGCAGATTGACTACTTCCAAGAATGATTGCTTTTCTCATAAGAAATCAAAGATTAGTGTACCTTTGTAAGGCAAGATTAATAGTTTAATTAATAATTTTGTCAATTAACATTTTAACATAGTGTGTAAATGCTAGATAGTATAGATACTCCAGTTTTTAAAGGAAAAAGAATCAAGCTAGTCAATGAGTTACGTGAAAAAGGTATTGTTAATGAAGATGTTCTGTCTGCTATTAATCGAGTGATGCGACATCGTTTTTTCCCTAAAGACTTTCAGCAATTTGCATATAGAGATGCAGCATTTCCAATCGATCATGAACAAACTATATCTCAACCATTTACTGTTGCCTTTCAATCACAACTCATAGAAATTCAAAAGAATAGCAAGGTTCTTGAAATAGGAACAGGTAGTGGTTATCAAGCAGCAATTTTAGCCGAATTAGGTGCAGAATTGTATACTGTGGAATACATAAAGCCATTACTTGTTTCAGCGGCTAAATGTTTATTTAAGTATAAGAATCAAATTAAATTAATTCATGGTGATGGTTCTAAAGGATTAATAAAATATGCCCCTTATGATGCAATTATTGTTACAGCAGGCGCTCCAACGATACCTAAAGTTTTGCTAAAACAACTTAAACCTGGAGGAAAGTTAGTTATACCAATTGGTGCTGAACGTAATGAACAAAAAATGATTCGAATTACTCGCGAATCAGAAAAGAAATTCAAAAGAGAAGTTTTTGGGGATTTTAAGTTTATCCCATTAGTAGGAGAAAACGGATGGAAATAAAACGGTTTTTATGAATTCATTTTATTCTCTATTTCTTCCACTTCAATTGGAAAATCATCCATAAAGTCAATCATTCCTTCCTCAGACAACCAAACATCGTTTTCGATTCTAACACCAATACCTTCTTCTGGAATGTAAATTCCTGGTTCAATGGTTAAAACTGAATTTTCTGGTATAGGCTCGAATCTATGCATAACATCATGAACATCAAGTCCTAAATGATGGCTGGTCCCATGCATGAAATATTTCATAAACGCCTTAGAATTATCCTTTATTTCTTGGGATGTGAGAAGGCCGAGCTCTAATAATTTCTCATTGGTGAAGCGGCACACCTCACTATGGTAATCAGGTAATGTTTTACCTATTTTAAGCACACTTTTTGCAAACCTTTGAACATCTAATACTGCATTGTAAACTTCTTTTTGGCGTTTAGAAAATTTACCATTTACCGGTATACAACGCGTTAAGTCTCCATTGTAATTTGCATATTCAGCTCCAAAATCGAGTAACATTAGATCACCATCTTTACATTGTTTGTTATTCTCGATGTAATGCAACACACATGCACTTTCTCCGGAAGCAATAATTGGATCAAATGCAAATCCTTTACTTCTATTTCTGACAAATTCGTGAATAATTTCAGCTTCAACTTCATATTCCATTACTCCGGGCTTCACAAATTTTAATGCACGTAAAAATCCATTATATGTAATATCAATTGCTTTCTTAAGAAGTTCAATTTCTTCAACCTCTTTTTGCATTCTTAGATTAGAAAGGATAGGTGCAAGCCTTCTGAATTGATGTGCTGGGTATTTATTTTTCAGCTTTTCCGTTAACCAATAATTTGAATAGCTAACTTCACTTAAAAATCGATCATTCTCATTTAAATTGACCATGATTTTTTCGGCCATGAGTATTACGGAATGTATAGTTTGCCAAAATTCATGATACCAAAAAACATTTTGAATACCTGAAACCTCGTATACCTGATTTGGCGTTAATCTTGCACCATCCCAAACAGCGATTTTCTCATTGGTCTCTTTAACAAAAATGAATTCACGAAAATTTGGGTTGGGACAATCAGGAAATAAAACAACAATCGTATCCTCTTGATCCACTCCGCTTAAGTAGAATACATCACTCTGCTGGCGAAAAGCAAAAAAGGCATCCCCATTTCTAGGAGTTTCGAAATTACTATGTAAAATGGCAATACTCCCGGAAGGTAATTTACTAGCTAGTTTAGATCTATTTTTTATAAATAGATTACTTGATATTGATGAGTATTTCATAGAAATGTCAGTTTTTAATTCAACGAATTTACACTGATTAATTGCTACAATTAAATTTCAAAAAAAAAAATTGGTCAAAAAAGAATTTAAAGTAATGAAAATCAATAATTTAAATAAATGTTGTTAATTTTCCTTTATCTACAACATCATTGTCTTGATATTTTTCTCTCATTCGGAAACTACGGGTTTTATCCAAAATGAAAAGCAAATTTATTAACTTTGGGACAACACACACAAACTTCTTTGTGTCAATAATGAAAGAATCAAAAGAGTTTATATGAAGAGAATACTACGAAATTTCCTTTTATTTTTTGTTTTATTATTTGCCGCTCGTGGGAGTAATGCTTCGCACATGATGGGTGCAGACATGCAGTATACCTGTTTAGGTAATGGCAAATATAAAATTGTATTTAAAATCTATCGAGATTGTAGAGGAATCTCTCTTGGAGGTATCGGTCTGAATTATTATGCAGGTACTGCAGGAGGAAATGGATGCGGTGGCGGAAGTATCGGTGGTGTAAAAAGAACTGGTATTCGAGACGTATCAACACGTTGTACCTCTGCATCTGCGCCTTGTGGAAGTCCTAATACGGCTAGCCAAGGTAAAGGTGTTGAAGAGCATACCTTCGAAGTTACTATAGATTTCAACACAGCTCCCTTAAAGAACTTGGTAGGTAAAAGTTCATGTTGTGAAATTACCTTTTGGACAGGACAGTGTTGTAGAAATGGTGCCATTACTACAGGAGCATCCAATAATAATTTTGCCACAACTTGTATGATTAATTTGTGTAATGTGGCAAAGGCTGGAGACTCTTGTAATAGTTCTCCTCAATTATCCAACGAACCTGTCGGTTTCCTTTGCTGCAATACTCCTTGGTACTATAATAATGGTGCGATTGATACAGTAGATTTTGATTCAATATCTTATCAATTAGTACCCGGTTTACAAAGTGTGCCTTCGAGCAGAGTTAATTACTCCTCTCCATTTTCTCCACAAATTCCTATGACCCCTTTTTGTATTCCTGTAACTACTATTAAGTGTACCCCAAAACCAAATCTTGATCCACCACGTGGATTTTTCTTTGACACAACAAATGGTGATATTATCGTACAGCCCATTGATTGTGATGAAGTGCCAATTCTGGTTATTGAACAAACAGAATATAGAAAAGATACATCTGGAAAATGGGTGATCGTTGGTAAGACACGGCGAGATATGCAAATGTGGATACTTGATGAGTGCGGATACAACAAACCACCTAAAATCAATGGACCATTTAGTTGGGATATCTGCGAAGGAGATAAGATATGTAAGAAAATTAAGATTACAGACGAGACATTCAATCCTTATCAAAAAACTCCAGATACTGTTTTAGCAACATGGAATGGTGGTATTCCAGGAGCAACATTTGAGGTAGTAGACCCAAAGAAACGTGAAAAAGAATATGAATTCTGTTGGCAAACTAAACGCGGTCAGGCTAGTGATGTATCGTATTCGTTTACGGTAAAAGCTACAGATCAGCACTGTACACCTCCAATGATTTCTATTCGTAGTTTCAAGGTGAAAGTTAAACCAAGAGCTGAGGCAGAAAGACATTATGATACTTTAAAATGTGGACGATTTGCCATGACTGCAACATTGCCAGCAAACTTCCAAGGTAAAGCATCGCATCAATGGAGTGTTCGAGATAGTACAGGTAAATCGGAATTATTTTTCAGTACCAAGCGAACTGACACCATGATTTTTTATAAAGGTGGGAAATACATTTTTGTACACACAGTAAATAATTCGGCTAATTGCCCAACTGTTTATTATGATACAATAGATGTGCCAGATCCACCAACCGTTGAGTTGGCCACTGGTGATACATTCGCTTGCTATGGAACTGATATGGAACTTAAGCCCAATATTTTATGGGGTAATGATCCTTACAAGTTGAAATGGTCTCGATATAAGATGGATGTTGATTCAGCTGGTGAATATACCCTCAAAAATCTACTTCATATTGATGGTGATACAAATAACACTCTATTAGTTAAAAACATTACTTCTGACAGTGCAATTGAAATACAAGTGACTGATGAAGACGGTTGTATTTTCTATGATACAGCAATTATTTTCCTTAAACCTTTGCCTATTGTAGACTTAGGTCCAGATAAGAGAATCTGCACGTATGAGTCTCAAATGTTTGATGCTCAAAATAATGATACAGTGGATTATGTTTGGAGTACGGGTGATACTACGCAAATAGTTTATTTCAATGAAGAAGATAATTATTGGGTAAAAGTAACTGAAAGGGATTGGGGCTGTGTACAATTCGATACTGTTCGTTTGGATGTAAATGATACCGTTGTATCAATTGCCGGGCCCGACTTGGTTATCTGTAATGAAGATGTAATCAAATTAGTTGCGGATCATAGACCAATTGCGACTACAGGAAGCTATGTATGGACTAATTTAACTCAAGGTCAAGTATTGGGTACAGACATGGTTTATGATGTGTCTCCAAGGAATACTAATGCTAATGGTGGTTCGGATCAAACTTTTAAGTACGAACTATATACTAAGGTAACTGAGGGTGGACATACTTGTGAGCACAAGGATACCATGGAGATTCTTGTACATACTCTACCAATTGTAAAATGGTCTAAGAATCCATTACCTTCTCAATGTTATGATTATGGAGATATCCTATTAAATAGTTTCTTGAATGTTGGCGAAACTGCTGGTGTTCGAATCTGGGGTGGTAGTCTATATAATCCAGATAATTATGTTGATAGTCAAACAGAAACAAGACACTTGTTTTTGACGAGTACTTTAGATAATTCATTGCTTCAGAACGGTAAAAACTTTAGAGAGAAAATTTACGGTTGGTATCAAGATGGTAATGGATGCATTAACAAGGACTCGACAATTCAAATTATAAACGGAAATCCAATTATCGAATTAGTACCTAAAATATATTGTCAAGACTTAGGTCAGGTATCAATGGATAATAACGTAAAACGGCCAGCTACTAAAACAGGTATTACAATGGATTGGGTGGCACGCGAGGTTCCTGCGGGTGTAGATAGCGCCTCAGTGGTTCAGAATTTGAACCCTTGGGGTACACCAGATTGGCAATTTTTATTTGGAGACCCTACTGAGGATTATTATATGGGACGTTACCATTATGAATTATGTGTTACAGATATCTTAACTCAGTGCCGTTCTTGTGATACTGTTTCCAACGTAGTAATTGGTGAGCCTAATGTGAAAGTATTGTCTCCAGATCCGGTTTGTGTCAATTGGGATACTATTGATCTTAATCAGTATGTTACTGTGAATGGTCAAGCTGCAACTAACGGAGATGGAGGTTGGTATGAAGTACCTGAAGTTAATTTTAGTCGGACGCATGCTAAAGTGGGAATGACCTTAACAGATGGTCACATGTTCCCTCCAGGAGAAGGTCCTGGAACATTCTTAATCAGATATTCTAATAATGGTACTGGTTGTTTGAAGACCGATAGTTTCTACGTTTTTGTTAACGATACTCCAGATGCGGTATTGTTAAGTCCTTTGACTCTTTGTAGTAGTGGTCCAGACTTGGATTTAAATACTAGAATTGACATGACTCAAACTCGTCCTTCAAGTGGAACAGCATCATGGACAGGACAATATGTAACAGGTAATAAATTCACGCCAACAACAACGCTTACGTCAAATATTGAAGGACCATATAACGTTAAATTAGCTTACACAGATGGAAATGGTTGTGCGGATACGGAGATTTATGTTTTACAGGTTAGGACTCAACCAGAGATCAATATTACTACTGTGAATCCTTACCCTCAGTGTGAAAATAGTCCGTTCCCTGTACAAAGCGAGAGTAAGTGGAGTAATAACAATGTGAATTGGCAGGTTATTAATGGTTCAGATGGATCCATTGATGATAATTCCTCTGAAAATATTGTATATACACACGGAACAGGGGATGCTGTGAATAGGCAAGCCTTTCTTAAAGTAACCACTGTGCCTATCACTAATGATGTTTGTCCTCCAGTTTCTGATTCGATTCAAATTATTATTCATCCATATCCTGAATTGGATCCATTAAGTTCGTTTAATGGTTGTGTACCGTTAAGTACAAATTGGGAGGTAATTGAAACTAAAGGTATACCACAATCACAATTATCTTACCTGTGGACTTTTGGAAATGGTGATTCCTCACAACTTCAGTATCCAACAGGAATTACATATCCGACTCAAGGAAAGTATACCATAAATGTAACTGTTACTAATAACACTCCGGACGGTGGAACTTGTGCTACAACAATCACTGGTGTTGATAACGTAGAAGCATATCCAAATCCTAAAGCATACTTCGAAACGGATCCATCATTTAGCACAACAGTTGCTTTACCGAAGTTTACTATGATAAACAAGAGTTCAGTTGAGCAATTACCATTTAGTCCTTCACTTAGTTATGTTTGGGATTTTGGAACGGGAGATCCAAATGATACCATGATGTCGGAAAATCCAAGATTTGCTTATTCAAGAGATACTGGTTTATACAACATTACTTTGTATGTAACAACTAGTAACGGATGTAAGGATACATTTACAAGAAAAGTACATATTGGTCCGGACATAATAGTATTTATTCCAGATGTATTTACACCAGATCAACAAGGTCCAACGCAGAACGAACGTTTCAATCCCGTAGCTACAAACTTTAAAACATTCCAAATGTTAATATTCAACCGCTGGGGTGAGAAGTTGTTTGAAACTGAAGATCCAAATTTAGGATGGGATGGTAACGACAAAACTGGTGAACCATGTCAAAGTGGTGTATATGTTTACCACGTAGTTATTACTTCTTTTGAAGATAAAGAGTATGTGTACAATGGAACTATCACACTGCTGCGTTAGAAATAATTTATATGAAAACATGAAAGGCGACCCAATTAGGTCGCCTTTTCTTTTGACTAAATTTCATTTATACCAATTCAGATTTTAAAAAATCAGCAACTACAAATGTACTTCCACCTATAAATATCAAATCTTTCTCATCAATTGATTCAATTAAATAATTGTAGGCATCATTGGTATTTTGAAATTTTTGAACATTTAATTTGTTTGAGTTCATTTCTGTTGCCAATACTTGAGAGTCTAGCCCTCTTGGTACTTGTGGTTTCACCACATAATATTTCCATTCCTTTGGCAATAATGATAAGATTGATTTTCTATCCTTATCATTTACCATTCCCCAAATGACATGAATTATTTTATTTGGATATTGAGATCTTAATTGGTTTATATTGGAACTCACGCCGTCAATATTATGCCCGGTATCTAAGATTACCAATGGTGAAGATTTGTAAATTTCCCATCTGCCTCTTAATCCAGTATTATTTACAATATTCCTTAATCCAGAGTTGATATTTTCATTCGAAATAGGGTATTGTAGATCATTTATTACGGATATAGCCTGAAAAGCTGTTGAAAGGTTTTGCTTTTGATAATTACCTGAAAGTGGAAATTTGTTTAATAATTCATCTGAAACGCGTTTGCTTTCAGTTATTGTTGAATTTAATTCATCTGCACGTTTATAAATAATATTTTTTGCATTAACTGAAATATCTTTTGATATAACACAAGAAATTCTAGATTTTATTATTCCCGCTTTTTCAAAAGCAATCTCTTCAATACTATTGCCAAGCATATCCATATGATCCATCCCAATAGATGTAATTACTGATAACATTGGATTAATAACATTTGTGCTGTCTATGCGTCCACCTAACCCCACCTCAATAACGCCAAAATCCATATTGGATCTGCTGAAAAAATCCAATGCCATTGTCACGGTAATTTCAAAGAATGATGGCTTAATTGATTTAATAATAGGCGAAATTCTTAGAACAAAGTCTATTACGGCTTCTTCATCAATTTTTTTGCCGTTTATTCTTATTCTTTCGGTAAAGTCCACTAGATGTGGTGATGTATAAAGACCAACTTTATATCCAGCTTCAATTAAAACTGATGAAAGGATGGATGAAACAGTTCCTTTACCGTTAGTTCCAGCAACATGAATCCATTTTGTATTTCCTTGGTGAGGATTGTCCAAATACTCTAGCAATTTGATCGTATTTGTTAAGTCTTTTTTAAAAGCAATCTTGCCCATATTTTGATACATGGGAAGTTGTTGAAACAAAAAATCAACGCATTCTTTATAATCCAAGGGGTTTAAATTAAAGGGTCTTTTTTACATTAAGTTTAATGGTACCCGTTTCCGGACACTGACCATTTTCTACTTTAATAAACTTAGAACGGCTTAGGAAATATTTCATAACCTCCTTTGCGTTAGCATCTGTACCGGTGTAATTTCCTTTAGGTAAGATTTTAATCAATCTTGGACCTCCAGAGCATGGTACTTCAACTCTCGCATAGATCTCACCTACACCATTCGCATCAACTTTTTTTACATCAGAAGCAATCTGATGATTTGCGAATCCTGTAGCAGAGAAAAATCCATTTCCAGTATTTTGTGTAATCCGAGTTCCGCCGTTTCCTCTAATTCCTCCAGTATTTGTTCCACCTCCAAAACCAACATTTCCTTGTCCACCTTCAATGCCATTTGGATTTCCAGGACCTGTACTACCTGATCGTTTACCTATGTTTAATTTTGTTAATCTGGAATTTGCAGTTGGAGTAGTGGTTATAGGTGGGTCTAATGGTGGCAATGAAGTCTCTGAAGTTTCATCAGTTGAATTTACTATATCTCCAACTCCACCAGTCGTGATATTTGAGGTATTAGGGGCTGATGCGGTAGTTCCATCACCTCCTCCTTTTGCTGGTGGAATAGGAGATGGGCCACCATCATTAGGCGATCCAAACGAGGTCTCAGATAGTCCGAAATCTAATAATAATTCACCTTTTTCTTTTGGAAAAGGTGGATTAGGTACGGATATCGTAAGTAATTCAAGTAAAAGAATTAATATAATTGAAATTATTGCACTAAACACACCAGCAATTATCTTTTGCTTTTGTGTTGTAGATAAATATGCTTCAATTACGTATTTACTCATTTATTGTAGGATTAATTCTTGAACTCCCACCGTTATTCTCGGAGTTTCTTTTAGATTAACGAGAAAATCGCTTGCTTCTTTTTCATCGGAAAATCTTTGTATAATTATTCTATTAAGACTGCTTCCTTTCACACGAATGTAGGTGGCATTAATTCCTGATGTATTCCAATTTTTGCATTCTAATTCTGCAGCTTTTTGCGTTAAATAAGAACCTCCAACTATAAAGTAATTACCTTTTTGTGATTTTATTTGACCACGAAACTCATCATTTGTCATAATTTGCAAAGGCTTAGAATTATTTTTTTTGTCCTTGCTTAGTGAAATAAGCTTTCCGTTGATGAATAAGAAATTATCTTTTGACTCTTCAGGTTCATTAGTAACGGTTGAGTTAAAACTTATTTCTTTTTTTGAAATTTCACTATTTGCTTTTGATAACAAGGTATGAGATGCTTCAACATTATTTTTTTCATTGATTCTAATCCAAGTTACAGAACTCGTATATAATGTTGCAAAAGTTACCGATATCAATACAAAATTGGCCGCAATTCTCCATATTAAATTCGAATTGTTTTTTGTTTCTTTAGATTTGATTTCTTCATTTCCAATTTCAACGATATTCGCGTCTTCAATCTCTATGGTTGAAGTTTTATCTAACTTAATACTCGATTCATTTATATTATTGGACTTGGGAACCCATTTTAAAGGTTTTAAACCAAATGATTGAGCAGAGATATTGTTTTCCGCTTTAGGTACAAAGAAAATACCTGAATTTTCATTAAAAAAGAAATTTCCCAAAGGATTGAATGCGAAATACTTTTTATCCGATAATTGGTTTTTTAGTAAACTAATTTCTCGCTTTATTGAGTCTTGCGCCTGTTTGTAAGAAATATTAAATAAAGATTTGTAATGACTTGCTAAAATTCCATCATCCACTGAAATTTTATTATTGAATACAATACTAGAATGTCTAGGTTTAATTATACCGTTTATTGGGTTAATTGTTGAATTTAACTCTTTTACAATAAAAGAGCCTAGTCCAGGTAGGGTCACAAACTGATCTCTGACAAGAACTTCCTTTACAATATGTTTAAAAGCATTTTTCACTTAATAACAAAGATACAAATACTCTAGAACAAACCAAGGCTTATGCCACCCATCAAGCTTAAACCATAAGTTGTATATCCGTAAAAATCTTGATAATTTTTGTTTAATAAGTTAGTCCCTTGAACCCAAATTCTGCCTTTACCATTAAATCTATAATCTAATCTTGTGTATAAATTCATTATACCGTCTAAAGATACTTTTTTCAGATACGGTTCATTTGAACTTTCGTAATAAGAAAGTATTTGATTGTAACGCCTACCGGTTCCATTAATTCCCAATTCAATCATAATAGATTCAAACAGCGTAGATGTTGCATAAATATTGTAAGTTAAAGCCGGTAGGTGCCAAACATCATTGTCTGCAGAGAAGTTATTTAATCTCATTTTTGCACCAACTTTTAGTTTTTCTCCGATAATATATTCCGCACCAACTCTAAAATACATTGTTGAAATATCGTTGTAAGTTATCCTTATTGGATTGAGGCTATCCATTTTTCGAATATTGGTATCTAAGGCACTTGCAAACATCAATTGGTTGGAAATGACATTTCCTCCAAAGTCAATATTAAAAAGTGATTTAGATGAAATTTTCCCTTTCAATCCGAAAAAACCGTTTATCTGTTCAAAAGCATTGCTAATAGTCATGTTTTCAGAGAAGAAAGGCATTTGGTTGTGTATTCTTCGAATAGAATTCTTTTGAAGTCCACCATCTATTCCTCCATAGGCGGTCATTTCTAAACCTTTGATTCCTTTTTCTGCATATACATATGGATTAACGAATACTCCATTACTACTATCATTAGTGTTGTTGTTGTAGGTAACGTTGAATCCAGCCTTAACATCTAAGTTAGTAGCTTTATGAAAGAATTGTATCCTCGGTTTGAAGTCAACAAATATTTGTGATGATTGGAATATCTTTCCAGAATCTAGACCTTGATTAAAACCGATATAATCAAATGCCAGATCACCGTATATAGAGAATTTTCTTGCTTTTGTTAAAAAACGAAGAGTTGAATTTAACTCTTGTTCTTTTTGATTAATATTAGTTTCAAAAATTTGAGCTGTATTGAGCCACTGAATATCAGGTTTTCTGCCTCCTGATAGCATTTTGTAATTGATATTTACTCCATAATTTTGTGTTGTTTTGCCTTCGATATTAAGTCTAGAAATTTCGCTACTAGATTCAGTAATAGCACTATCTGCATTGTAAAAGGTATGATAATCACGATGGTAAAATAGCTCCGTACTCAAACTCGAGGATTTGAAATATCTAGCACCATTCATTTGGATTCGTGTATTGCTTAATGCTTGATTTTGTATTGGGTTGTTTGCCTGAAAGTGGAGAGCACTAAAATTGTATGCCCACAAGTTATTAGGTCTATTAGATAAGAACAATTCACCTAAAATATGACCATTATTCCCTCCTCCAGCTCTCAAGTAATTTGCTAAATATGTGCTATCTGAAGATTTTTCTTTTATGAATTCCGGTTCAACAGTAGTTACCATTTTTTCGGTTTTCCACAAAACTTGAGGTGTTTCGAATTGAACTTTGATCTTGGGAGTCTGGGTTTGAGGGATAAGGGGTTCAATAAGTATTTTCGAAGCAGGTAATAAACGAATGTCTGTTCCAGAGACTACGTTCCTACTACTATTGTCAAAACCTTTAGGTTTTTCCTCTTGTGCTCCTACTACTCCAACGAGTAATAGGGCTGTACTCAAAATCGGTGCTTTCATTCCATTTCAAATATCTCAAAAACCTAATAGTAGTTATTCCTCTTAATTGGCGATGTCTATTTTCGTATACAAGGATTTGTAAGAAGAAAAATACTTGATTTTTTTTCAATCAAGTATAGGAAAAACTAAGTTAATGGTTATCTTTGCAACCCATTTTACGTCATGTACGCAATAGTAGAAATAGCAGGAAGACAATACAGAGTTCAAGAAAACTCTAAACTTATTGTAAATCGTTTAGATGCTGAACAAGGCTCTAAAGTTGAATTCGAAAAGGTGCTTTTTGTAGGCGGAGACAAGGTTAAAGTTGGTAATCCTACAGTTAAAGGAGCTAAAATAACTTGTACCGTAGCCGAGCACGGAAAAGGTGATAAAGTAATTATTTTCAAAAAGAAACGTAGAAAAGGTTATAGAGTGAAAAATGGTTTCAGACATTACCATACATTATTAACTATCGACAGTATAACCGCATAATTAAAAGAATAAACCATGGCACATAAAAAAGGAGCTGGTAGTACTAAAAACGGCCGTGAGTCTCATAGTAAAAGATTAGGTGTTAAAATTTATGGTGGACAAGCCGTAAAAGCAGGTAACATCATTGTTCGTCAGCGTGGTACAATGCACCATCCAAGTGAAAATGTAGGAATCGGTAAAGATCATACATTGTTTGCATTATCTGATGGTATTGTTGCCTTCAGAAAAGGAAAGAACGGAAGAAGTTTCGTTTCTGTAGAAAATAAAGCTGAAGCATAAACCGATTTCACTAAATTTGAGCCGTTGGTATCTCCAACGGCTTTTTTTTTATCTATGGCTCAAAGTGATACAAGAAACCCACAACATTCATTCACTGAAATGAATGAACTAGTTCTACCCAATGATACGAATACACTAAATAATCTAATGGGAGGGAAGTTACTTCATTGGATGGATATTTGTGCTGCAATTGCAGCTCAAAAACATTCAAATCGAATTGTTGTTACAGCTTCAGTAGATAGCGTTTCTTTCAAAGAAACAATTCGTTTGGGTGATGTAGTTACTTTATCCGCTTATGTAACACGTTCATTCAACACAAGTATGGAAGTGTTTATTGAAGTTCATGCTCAGAATATTCCTACGGGTGAAAAAATAAAGTCTAACGAAGCGTATTATACATTTGTTGCTCTAGATTCTCGAAATAGGCCGGTGAAAGTCCCGACAATTGAACCCCAAACTGATTTGGAAAACGAGAAATTTGCTGGTGCATTAAGGAGAAGGCAAATTCGTTTAATACTTGCTGGAAAAATGAAGCCAGAAGATGCCCAAGAATTAAAAAACTTATTTGTCTAAATTAAACCAATTTCAGAAAGTCTCTGCATTAGAAATTCGTTTGCAGTGCAATCTTTATATTTTTTTGGTTGTTCCGCCGAAACACAGGAATTTATACAATCTAGACTTACTTCTGGACGAGGATGTAGGAAAAATGGAATACTGAATCTTGGTTCTGACCATTTATCTCTCGGTGGATTAACTACCCTGTGGGTCGTTGACCTAAGTCTATCATTTGTTAAGCGCTGTAGCATATCCCCAACATTAACAACAATATGGTTCTCAACTTCTGTAACTGGAACATATTCCCCTTGTTTATTAAGGACTTCCAAACCGTCTGCACTCGCACCCACAAGGAGTGTAATTAAATTAATATCTTCATGTTCGCCAGCTCTAATAGCATCTTTAGGGTCTGATGTAATAGGGGGGTAATGAATTGCTCTTAATATTGAATTTCCATTAAATACTCTAGAATCAAAATAATGTTCATCTAATTCTAAGTGCAATGCAATTGCTTGAAGCATTGTAATTCCAGTGTTTTCAAGGGCCTTGTAAAGTTGTTTTCCACTACTATTAAAACTAGGTAATTCTTCAACTATTTTATTTTCTGGAAATTGTGGAGCATTAGGATCTGATTGATCTATGTATTGTCCAAAATGCCAAAACTCTTTTAAATCTCCAGTATTACGACCTTTAGCGTGCTCTTTCCCAAATCCAGTATAACCTCTTTGGCCTCCACCTTCACTATCATCGTATTTTAACTTTACTGATTCATTTAAGTGGAAGAATCCTTCAACATCTGAATATAATTGCTTTAACGTGTCTGCAGGAATTCCATGGTTTCGAATAGCTACGAAGCCAATTTGCTCATAAGCATCGCCAAGATTTTTAACAAATTCTGCTTTTTTAAGGGCGTCTCCAGAAGTGAAATCAGATAGGTCTAATTTTGGGATAGTGTGCATGTCTCAAAGTTAATAATTTATTGATTTGCTCAAATAAAAAAAAGGCGGTTAATACCGCCTTTTTTTGATCTCATCAAGTGTCTATTAAAACGAATGATTTTCCTCTAACAAACTTTCCTCTAATATTATTTGAATATTTGAGCTACTTGGGGCTTCTAATCGAACCGAATCTTTGATTTCTTTTAAATCATTAAGTAAGGTTACCCAATCAGGATTAAAATCAATATTGTTATCGATGTAATCCTTAGTTTGCGCATCAATTTCTCCGTAAAAATAGCAAATGAGATCGGATTGTGTAATAGTTTTAATCATACGCAAAATATTTGTTTTACATATGAATAACGCCGAGGCTCAATTTTTATTTTATCTTGACAGAACTTTTTTCCATCATTTTTCTTAAGTTGATAATTGCGTAATGCATGCGGCCTATGCAAGTATTAATATTGGTGTCCGTAATAGCAGCAATTTCTTTAAAACTTAAATCTGCATAATTGCGAAGAATTAAAACTTCTCTTTGTTCCAAAGGTAGGTCGTTAATCCAGCTGTGTAGCAAACGTGTTTCTTCCTTTTGTACTTGTAGATCTTCTTGTGATGGTGCGTAAATATTCAAAGTTTCAAATAGGTCGTATCCATCAGAGTTTACAACATTTGGCATTCTCTTTTTTACTCGAATGCTATCAATTGCTAGGTTTCTTGCTATTCTTAATGCCCATGGTAGGAATTTATCCTCATGGTTATACTTTCCAGATTTTACTGACTTAATAATTTTGATAAAGGTTTCTTGGAAAATATCTTCCGCAAGATAATGATCATTTACTACTGCTAATACGCTAGTAAAAATTCTCATCTTGTGACGTTGCACCAAGGTTTCAAATGCAGCTTGGTTTCCTTCTAAATAGCGCTTAATAAGAACGCCGTCTTGAATCAATGTTTTAGTCATAATATACCTCCTTTTAGTTAGTAAAACTGTGGTTTATTTTTAGGTAGTATTATGGCTTATAGGCGTTTTTGATTAAAATTGATTTTGCATATTACAAAACAAAAAACAAAAAACCAAATTTCTTTATATTATTTCACTCAGTTTTTTAATCCGTTTACAAAATCTTTGCCCTTCATTATGCCTTTCCCGCTAGGTTTTATTTCAGTAATTTCGAGTATTCCATCTCTAAAGTATAGTAATAATCGATTATCAACAATCTGTAACCCTTTATTATTTGATTCGTTTGTTTTAGAGATAATAGAACTTCTAATTATTTTTAATTCACCAAACTCTTCATCTTCTATCCAAGCCGACGGGTATGGAGACAAACCTCTAATAAGATTATTAATCTCTATTGCCGAATTATTTAAATTAATCCTGCAAAATTCACGGTTGATTTTTGGTGCAGTTTTTAAATTTACAGATTCATCCTGGGGTTCTTGAGGGGTGTTGATTCCATGTTTTGAAATTAGTTCTAGCGTTTCAATCACAACATTAGCACCTAAATACATTAGTTCTCGGTATAATTCCCCTGCTGTTATTTCCTCTGAAATGGATATTGCCTTTCTTAAAATTAAGTTACCTGTATCTATTTCATGTTTTAGAAAAAAAGTAGTTACTCCTGTTTCAGTTTCTCCATTTATAATAACATGTTGTATGGGTGCAGCTCCTCTGTATTGAGGAAGTAAAGATCCATGTAAATTTACGGTACCCATTTTGGGCATAGACCAAACCGACTCCGGTAACATTCTGAAAGCAATAACTACACCAAGATCCGCATTTAATAATTGTAATTTGTTTTGAAAATCGTTTGACTTTAAATTTAAAGGCTGCAATATTGGTAACCCATTTTTAAGAGCAACATCTTTTACTTCACTTCCTTTTAGTTTCCTTCCTCTTCCCGATGGTTTATCAGGAGTAGTTACAACACCAACAACGTTAAATCCTTCATTAATTATTCTTTGTAATGAAAAAGCAGCAAACTCCGGTGTTCCAAAAAATACGATTCTCACAAGACAAAGATCGTGAATATTCTAATTCGAAAAAAGATTGATATTAATCGAAGAATGCAATGATTTAGATTATAATTTAGTGTTGAATAAAATAATTTTTGATTTATTAAAATACTAATATTTGCCTGAAGTAGCCAAAAATAAATCACCCCTTTATTCCGAATAAACAAAAAGCCCCTTTTGGGGCTCATGATTTCGCGGTGAGAGGGGGATTCGAACCCCCGGAACGGTTACCCGTTCGGCAGTTTAGCAAACTGCTGGTTTCAGCCACTCACCCATCTCACCGTTGGGGGTGCAAATATAACAAAGATTTTGCTCCTCCAATACTAGTTTAGAAAAAAAATTATAAGGTTAAACTAAAGCCCACAAATGGAAGTGGTAAGCGTGTTAAAATTTCCGATTTAGTTACTTTAGTTGTAACATTAGTTATTGGATCAAAAGTTTCTTCTGTCTCAGTTATTTCTGTAGAGAATCCAACTACTCCAACATCGAAGAATAAATTCTTTCCTGATTTAATTCTTAAGGCGGGTCCACCCAAAAAGGTTGGTGCACCTTTAGCATGAAATAATCCCCAAAATTCACCTATAAATTGAACTTTATCGGTAGATTTGTATGCCCAACTTATTGTGGCCATTGGTAGGTTTTCATTAGATTTTCCGTAAAATCCCCAACCTAAATTCATGCTAATATTATTAATTTCATTTCCATATGTAGCTGTTCCAAATACAACACCTAAAGATTGCTCATTTGTATACCATAACCTGCCAACCTGTGCACCAGCAGCGATATAAAAGTTTTCGTCAACTTTATAGCTGTACTTTGCATTAATTAAAGTAGGCATAAATGCTGGGGTAGTAGTTATACCAACTGTTAAATTATCTGTTAGCCCATATTGTGCTTGAAATGCCAAAAAATACAACATATTTAAATATCCAGATCCCCGTTTCAAAGGGATTGCAGAAGGCGAATATAAATATCGAGTAGGGTGAGTTTTATACCCAAACAGTTTAACACGATCTATAATTTCTCGCTCTTTAATGGCAAACTTTGGAATGGTTTCTTCGTTTAAATCAATTTTCTTAAGCACTATATAATCGTTATCCTCTCTAACAATCAACCCATAATGCTCTTGATCATCCTTCGTTAATATTCTGTAAAAATTTGTATCATTGAACTCTATTCTATCTTCTTTGAAATCTTGTCCATAAGCACGAGAAGGAGTAAACAAGATTGCTAATAACAGCAATATTGGGACAATTTTAGTTTTTTTCATAATTATTTATATTTCACTCAAATATAGGTTAAAGTTACATTCAATTAATATGATTAAATAATTGAAATATTATTCAGATTTAACGACCTTTGTAAACTTTTAGAATGAGTAACATTATTATCACGCTTCCAGATGGTTCTACAAGAGAATATGCCTATGGTATTTCTCCAATGGAAGTGGCATTATCAATTAGTGAAGGATTAGCAAGAAATGTGCTATCTGCAAAAGTGAATAATATGGTGGTAGATGCTAATACACCTATACATGAATCTTCTAATTTAACCTTACTTACTTGGAATGACGAGGAAGGAAAAAGTACCTACTGGCATAGTTCAGCTCACTTATTGGCTGAGGCATTAGAAGCACTGTATCCTGGAATAAAGCTGGCTATTGGCCCTCCAATCCAGCAGGGTTTTTATTACGATATTGATTTTGGAGATTATAAGTTCACTAGTGATGATTTCGAAAAAGTAGAGCAAAAAATGAAGGAATTGGCAAAACAGTCCAATGAATTTATTAAGGAAGAAATTACTAAAGCAGATGCTATTGCTTATTTCGAAGAAAAGAATGACCCGTACAAATTGGAACTGCTTCAAGACCTAGAAGATGGAAATATTACTTTTTATAAGCAAGGTGAATTTACAGATTTATGCCGTGGTCCGCATATTCCACACACCGGTCATATTAAATCCATTAAACTGTTAAATACCGCGGGTGCCTATTGGAGAGGAAATGAGAATAACAAACAGTTAACCCGTATTTATGGTATTACTTTCCCTAAGAAATCATTACTTGATGAATATCTGGAAATGATGGAAGAGGCGAAAAAGAGAGACCATAGAAAATTGGGCAAAGAACTAGAAATTTATACATTCGATGATGATGTAGGACCAGGATTGCCATTGTGGCTTCCAAATGGGGGCGTTATCATTGAGCAATTAGAGGCATACGCCAAGAAGATTGAAAATGAAGCAGGATACTCAAGAGTAAAATCTCCGCATATTGCCCGTGAAAGTATGTATTTAAAGAGCGGACATTTGCCATATTATAAGGATAGTATGTTTCCGCCCATGGAGATAGATGGTGTAAATTATTACTTAAAGGCGATGAATTGCCCTCATCACCATAAAATATTTTCCGCTACGCCAAAATCTTACCGTGACATGCCTGTAAGAATGGCAGAATATGGTACCTGTTATCGATATGAGCAAAGTGGAGAGTTGTTTGGTTTGATGCGTGTTCGTAGTCTTCAAATGAATGATGCCCATATCTATTGCACCGAACAACAATTTGAAGAAGAATTTCAGAATGTAAATGCACTCTATTTAAAACATTTTGAGAAGTTTGGAATTGATAAGTATGTAATGCGTTTTTCGAAGCATGTCCCAGAAAAGCTAGGTCAAAAATATATTGATATGCCTGTATTGTGGAATAAAACTGAGGCAATGGTTCGAAAAGTTCTGGACAAAATGGGCGTTAATTATGTTGAAGTTGAGGATGAAGCAGCATTTTATGGCCCTAAAATAGATATTCAAGTATATAGCGCAATAGGAAGAGAATTTACCCTTGCTACTAATCAGGTTGATTTTGCGCAAGCAGAGCGTTTTGATTTATCTTACGTAGATGAGAACAATGAAAAACAAAGGCCTATCATTATTCACCGAGCTCCACTCAGTACTCATGAGCGATTTATTGGTTTCCTACTTGAGCATTATGCAGGTAATTTACCAGTTTGGTTAGCACCAAAACAAGCTATTGTACTTCCTATCTCTGATAAATTTGCTGCATATGCTGAAGAAGTTGGAAAATTCTTGAAAAAAGCCGATATTCGCGCCTCTGTTGACCACAGAGCAGAGAAGGCAGGAAAGAAAATACGAGATGCCGAGATTAAAAAAATCCCGTACATGGTAATTGTAGGGGAGAAAGAAGAATCTACTAAGTCGTTAAGTATTAGAATGCACGGTGGAACTGATTTAGGGTCAATGGAGTGGCAAGTATTTGCCGATAGAGTTATAGATGAAACCAAATTTTAAATCAAGAGGACGAAGAAAAGAAGATCTGCATAAGATCAACGAAAAGATTACTGCTCCTGAAGTAAGACTAGTAGGCGATAATGTGGAAATGGGCGTTTATGCTTTTGAAAAAGCATTAGAAATGGCCTATGATCAAGGATTGGATCTTGTGGAAATAAGTCCGAACGCAACCCCTCCGGTTTGTAAAGTTATCGATTATAAAAAGTTCCTGTACGAACAAAAAAAGAAACAGAAAGAAATTAAAGCCAACTCAGTTAAACAGGAAATTAAGGAAATTAGATTTGGTCCAAATACTGACGAACACGATATAAATTTTAAGTTAAAACATGCTATTTCTTTTTTAGAAGATGGAAACAAGGTTAGAGCTTATGTGTTCTTTAGAGGTAGAACCATCGTATTTATTGAAAGGGGTATAGATTTGTTAATGAAATTTGCAAACCAACTAGTTGAAGACGGTCATGCAAAATTAGAAATGGAGCCAAAAAGAGAAGGTAAGAAAGTAGTTATCTTATTATCACCAAAAAATAAAAAATAAACGTAGATTAATATGCCTAAAATGAAAACTAATTCCAGTGCTAAAAAGCGTTTTAAAATCACTGGATCGGGAAAAGTAAAAAGATTGAAAGCATTTAAAAACCACATTTTAACTAAGAAAACAAAAAAGCGTAAAGAGCGTTTAGCTAAAAGTGGATTGGTGCACGATACCGATATGAGCAACGTGAAATTTATGTTGCGTATAGGTAAATAAAAACAAGAAAACCATGGCCGGAGCTTACAAGTGCAATTAGCCGCTCAAGCCATTAAACTAATATATTATGCCAAGATCAGTAAATCATGTAGCCAGTAAGGCTCGTAGAAAAAAGACCCTTAAATTAGCTAAAGGGTACTTCGGAAGACGTAAAAATGTTTGGACAGTTGCAAAAAATGCTGTTGAAAAAGGTTTAACTTATGCATACCGTGACCGTCGTAAGAAAAAAGGAGAATTTCGTTCTCTTTGGATCATGAGAATCAATGCAGCATGCCGTGAGCACGGTGTGAGTTATTCTCAGTTCATGGGTAAGTTAAACGCTAAAGAAATGGAAATTAACCGTAAGGTTTTAGCAGACTTAGCAATGAATGATCCAAAAGGGTTCAAAGCAGTTTTAGATACTGTAATGAAGTGAAAAATTAACAAACTAAACCAAAATAGGGTTGTCTTCTACAGACGGCCCTTTTTTTTGTCAAACATTTGGATTCAGTAAACACAATTCTGTTAACTTCGTCTAATTACTAATGAAATTTTATATTAAGCTGAATATTAAGTCCATTCTTACACTGTCTATCGCATTTTTGTTTTTTCGCAGTGCTTTTTCGCAGATGAATTTGCAATTGCCAGATTCAGTTTTAATTAATCATGAATATGACTGGGAAGTCATTGAAAGTGAGATGAATTGTTATTCAGCTTTTACACTTCAACGGATACAACAACAATATATCACAAACCAAAATCAAATGTTTTTGGATGTAAAAATAGATACAAGTTATTTAGTTTGTAAGCGTTTATCTGATTTGAATAATGACTTTAACTGCGAATATTTCAGCGATGAATTAGGTAAAAATAAATTGAAGAGTCCTAGTGCTGTAGAAAACATTAGTTATAATATTCGATTTACAGCATCTGGAAAGGTTGACTCTTTATTGAATTGGCAAGATTTTCGTGATTTATTTTTAAATTCATTTTCAGCTCAGGCACGTGCTGGTTTGATAGATGGTGAATATTTCAAAAAGAAAAAAGAGGAGCTTAACAACGAGGAAATAGTTAGATCACTTGTCCTTGAAGATATTCAGTATTTTCACTCATTATACGGAGATAGTATCGATTTAAATTTAAAGTATCTGCGTATGAAAAGAATGAAATCACCATTTAGCGAAGAACTAATTGATGTCTTGGGTAGCTTAGAAGGTGAAAGACCCGCAAGTGGTATTCATTCAATAAAAATTTTTACTCAGAATAAGGCCGGTGAAGATCTTAAACCCTACTTACTTGAGGAATGTAAACGATTCTTGAAGAAAAAGAATACGAGCGATACTCCATTACCTGAAATTCAATCCGTTGGGCTCAACTCTGAGCAAGATTTTAGATATAATAAATTGCGCAAACACCTTATGATGGTTACACTTTCTGATGTAATAAGTATTAATTTACAATCCAGAGGTAATATTAGAACTTACAGGGTGTGGGAAATGGCCAAATTTATGGATTGTGATGATCGTCACAAACGTAATTAAGTATTGAATGTTAAGAAAATGTTAAATATGTGTTATTGTTAGTTGTAATATTCGCAAGTAACTAATTTTGTATAATTATTATGGCTCTAAATACTATACTCAGCATTTTTCTTCCAAAGGATAAAGTGTTTTACAATTTATTCGAGCAAACTGCTCGAAACATATCGACTATGGGACTTCGCTTTAAAGATTTTGTTTACGAAGATGACGGAAATAAGCGCCATATCATTTCTAAGGAGATTGAAGATTTAGAGCATAAAAATGATGAAATTACACATCAGATTTTTCAGGAATTAGGTAAGAATTTTATAACTCCTTTCGATAGAGAAGATATTCATTACTTAGCCACAGCAATGGATGATGTTGCTGATTACATTTATGCTTCGTGCAAAAAAATCCAATTTCACGGAGTAAATCCAAATGATGATGGCATTCAAAAGCTAGCAGAAATTATTTGTCAGGGAGCAATTGAAGTGAGCAATGTAATAATGCAACTTCGTGAATTAAAGCGTCCTGAAAAAATCATGGAATCCATTGTTAAAATTAACAGTTTGGAAAATCATGCCGATAATATTTTTGACGTGAGTATTAAAGAATTATTCGACACAGAAAATGATTTTAAAAATCTCATCAAACGACGTGAGGTTTACACTGTAATGGAAGTTGCTACTGATAAATTTGAAGATGTGGCTAATGTAATCGAAACCATCATTGTTAAATATGCTTAATTAAGCAGAACTTCTTCTAATGTCATTAGTTGTATTAATCATCGTTTTAGCTCTTGTATTTGATTATATCAATGGCTTTCATGATGCTGCAAATTCTATCGCAACAGTTGTTAGTACAAAGGTATTAACACCTTTTCAAGCGGTTCTTTGGGCAGCTATATTTAACTTCGCCGCGTTTTTCTTGTTTAAAGACCATTCTGTTGCTAATACCGTTTCGAAAACAGTAGTGGACAATTATATAACTCTAGAAGTAATACTTTCAGGATTAATTGCTGCTATTTTTTGGAATCTTCTTACATGGTGGTATGGAATACCTTCATCTTCGTCTCATACGTTAATAGGAGGATTTGCTGGCGCAGCTGTGATGCATGCTATTAATTTAAAAGGATGGATGCCATTAGGAGATATTGTTGCCTCCGATAAAATTCTAAAAGTAATAATTTTTATTTTTCTAGCTCCCATTATTGGAATGCTTATTTCGGCATATATAACATTAGTTACAATCAAGCGAAATATTTGGGGTAGACTAAGCATTATTTTCATTTCTGCAACTGCCGTATTTTTTATGTTTAGCTATTTTATGGATGTTAGATTAGAAACCAATTTATCTAAATTTTATCGCGTAGATAAATATAAGAAACAGTATAAATCAAATCCAGAAGTAGCCCAAAATAAAGAAAATATGCAATTGGCAATTTCTCATTACAATGAATCATTGCCATTTTTAAAAGAATATAAATCTATTGGAGGTAAAAAGGTATCTGAACAAATTGTCGAAAATGTAGATTTAACGGATATTTTAATTAACAAGCAACGTGAGAAAGTAGAGAAATTTCTAAAATACGATCAAATTAAAAAGGCAGCATTTTTTGACGAAACCAAGCAGAGTAAATTAGATGCAGTCAACTTATTAATCTCTAGTTGTCAAATAAATTTTGAAAATTATTCTATGGTTGGTCCAGAAAAAACGGCTTCGTCTATCGCGGATAAAATCAATTTAGGAAAAGTTCAAAAACAAAAGTTTATTGCCGGATATAAATTCAATGTTCAAGATTCTCTTTATAAAGATTTATCAAAGGCAGATAATAGGCCACTTACTTATATCATGATAGGAATGTTCGCATTTTTCTCTTTGGTATATGTTTATGTAGAGAAAATCAAAAAGCCAACGGCCGCAAAAATGGCAAATATGTTCAAGAGATTGCAGCTAATATCTTCGGCAGCCTTTAGTTTAGGACATGGAGGAAGTGATGCTCAAAAAGTAATGGGAATAATTGGTGCTGCATTAATTGCAAATGGTAATATTGTTGAATTTAAGGAACTTCCAAATTGGGTGCCGTTAGCATGTTATTCAGCAATAGCATTAGGAACGCTAAGTGGAGGGTGGAAGATTGTTAAAACCATGGGAACTCGAATTACAAAAGTTACTCCTTTAGAAGGTGTTGGCGCAGAAACCGCAGGTGCAATTACATTGTTTATGACCGCTCAAATGGGTATTCCTGTCAGTACTACCCATACTATAACAGGAGCAATAATTGGGGTAGGGGCAACAAAAAGATTAAGTGCTGTTCGATGGGGAGTAACAAGGAATCTTTTATTTGCTTGGATAGTAACTATTCCAATATCTGCAATTGTCGCTGGTTTGATGTATCTTATTATCTCGGCTTTATAAAAAAGGGCCCCTTTTTAAAGTATATTCAATTCCTATTCAGTTCTTATTCACAGTTTGAGAATTTTGAAATATAAGTTGATTATCTTTTAAGTCAATTAGAATTTCATCTGAAGGGGCAACTCTTCCGCTCAAAATCTCCTTACTCAATTCATCCATTATTTTCTTTTGTATTACTCTCTTTAATGGTCTAGCACCAAATTGAGGATCATATCCCAATTGTGACAACCAATCTAGAGCATCTTCGCTAATTACTACATTATATCCTGCGTAGCTCATACGATCGTAGAGTTCCTTAAATTGAATATCTGCAATAGCTCTGATATTGTCTCTGCTCAATGGCTCAAACATAATTAACTCGTCAATTCTATTGAGGAATTCAGGTCGAATACTCTTTTTGAGTAGTTCATATACATCAAGCTTAGTCTTTGCCAAAACTGAATCATGGTTTTCAATAGTTAGGGTTTCATAATTTTCTCTAATGAGTTCAGCACCAATATTTGAAGTCATTATAATTATGGTATTCCTAAAATTCGCGGTTCTACCTTTATTGTCTGTTAGCCTACCATCATCTAACACTTGTAGAAGTATATTGAAAACATCTGGGTGAGCTTTCTCAATTTCATCCAATAAAACAACACTATATGGTCTCCTTCTAATTGCTTCTGTTAATTGCCCTCCTTCGTCATATCCAACATATCCGGGAGGCGCTCCAACTAATCGGCTTAAAGCATGCTTTTCTTGATATTCAGACATGTCAATTCTAACCATCGCTTGGTCCGTATCGAATAAATACTCTGCAAGCGCCTTGGCTAATTCTGTTTTGCCTACTCCAGTAGTACCAAGAAACACAAATGATCCTATTGGTTTCTTTGGGTCTTGTAAACCCGCTCTGCTTCGTCGAATTGCATTTGAAAGAGCTTCAATAGCTTCATTTTGACCAACTACTCTTTTATGAAGTTCAGATTCTAAACTAAGGAGTTTCTGTCTTTCACTTTGTAGCATTTTAATAACGGGTATACCTGTCCACCTGCTTACAACTTCTGCAATATCCTCCGCATCAACTTCCTGCTTTACCATTGTTTTTGCTTGCTTACTCTCTTTTAACTTCATTGTAAGTGCAAATAGATCTTCCTCAGTGTTTTTTATTAAACCGTATCTAATTTCAGCAACTCTTCCATAGTTTCCATCTCGTTCAGCTTGTTCGGCTTCTAATTTTAATGATTCTATAGATGCTTTTTTTTGTTGTATTTGGGTTAGGATGTTTTTTTCGTTCTGCCATTGGGAATTTAGTTCATCACGCTTATCGGTTAAGTTGGCAATTTCCTCATTTAAACGGGCTAATTTAACCTTGTCATTCTCGCGTTTAATTGCTTCACGCTCAATCTCCAATTGCATAATCCTCCTGTTAAGTTCATCTAATTCCTCAGGAACTGAATCCATTTCTAGTCGTAATTTACTCGCTGCTTCATCTAGAAGATCAATCGCCTTATCAGGTAAAAATCTATCGGAAATATAGCGCTGACTCATCTCTACCGCGTTAATAATTGCTTCATCTTTAATTCTTACTTTATGGTGAGATTCATATCTTTCTTTTAATCCTCTTAAAATACTAATTGCTTCTTGAGTATCGGGTTCTTCAACAATCACTTTCTGGAATCTGCGTTCTAATGCTTTATCTTTTTCAATGTATTTCTGATATTCAGCCAGGGTAGTGGCACCTATAGCTCGTAATTCACCACGGGCTAAAGCGGGTTTTAAAATATTTGCAGCATCCATCGCCCCTTCACCTTTTCCAGCTCCTACTAAAGTGTGAATTTCATCAATAAATAATACAACTTCACCGTTACTTTGAGTAACTTCTTTTATTACCGCCTTTAAACGTTCTTCGAATTCTCCCTTATACTTGGCACCAGCAATTAGTGCCCCCATATCGAGGCTGTAAATCTGCTTTGATTTTAAATTTTCTGGAACATCTCCTCTTATAATTCTATGAGCTAAACCCTCAGCTATGGCCGTTTTACCAACACCAGGTTCTCCTATTAATACCGGGTTATTCTTAGTGCGTCTACTTAAAATTTGTAATACACGACGAATCTCATCATCCCTCCCTATGACTGGGTCTAACTTTCCTTCGCTAGCAAGCTCGTTTAAATTATTTGCGTATTTCTTGAGTGAATTGAATTGATTTTCAGAAGTTTGAGAGTCAACCTTCTTTCCGCCTCGCATTTCAATAATTGCCTTTTTCAGGTCTGATTTTTTAATGCCAGCATCTTTTAATATCCGCGAGGTAGAGTCGGTGCCCTCCAACATTGCCAATAAGAAATGTGAATTTGTGATAAATTCATCTTGCATCGACTTCATTTCTTTCTCTGCCTGCACAAATAATTTACTTAATTCGTTAGATGCATATATATTTCCGCCTTCAACCACGGGCAATTGTTTTATTTCACTGTCTACAACCTTTTCAATATGTTCAATATTTACTCCAAGTTTACCAGTAAGAAATTTAATTGGTTCTGGTTCTTCCCGAATTATTGATAATAGTAAATGAGATACCTCTATACTCTGATTTCCGGCGGAAATAACAAGGTTTTGTGCCCTGTTTAATGTCTCTTGCGCCTTAATTGTTAATAGTTGTTGATTCATATTTTATTCGAATCAAAATGTATTCCAATGCTCTACATACAAGGATTTTCAAATAAAACCTAATGATTAGCGACAATTTGGCTGATTTAGAGTGTTTTAATGTATTATTAATGTCACTTTGACATTGGTTTGCGCAAATTAGTTACTGCATCCCGATGGATTTTAAGTACATTAACATGGGTTGTATCAATAAGGGTACCGTCGATGTTACGGATTCTATTAGCCAATTTAAAATATCTAGTCCATTTCGGATTTACCTTTCCGTTATCATCTATACTCCATTTTGATTTACTCGGCGCTGGAATAAGGCTAGCCAAATAAATTGATTCCTCCATCGAAAGTTCTGAAGCATTTTTTTGGAAATAAAACCAACTGGCTTGTCCTACACCAAATATACCAGGTCCCCACTCAATAATATTTAAGTAAATTTCAAGCATGCGTTCTTTGCTTATTGCTCTTTTATTCTCCAGCAACCAAACAATAATAATTTCCTCAAGTTTCCGCGCTAGTGTTTTGTTATGTGATAGGTATATGTTTTTTACAAGTTGCATACTTATAGTACTACCGCCACGAACAATTTTTTTCTTTTGATAGTTTTCAATCAAGGCTTCTCTAAATGCCGATTTATAAAATCCGTTATGATAAAAATAACTTGGATCTTCCGACGTGAGAATAGCCTTCACTAACAAGGGACTTATATTTTCAAGTTTTACATAATCAGGGTTCCCGTGACCTACTCGAAAATTATAAACTTTTCCTCCCGAGAATTGTGTTTGATAATCGAATTCATGTAAATATTTCTGGGGTTCTGTTTTACCCCAATTCAATATTTTAAAATCTGAATCTAACCAAATTTCACTTTCAAAAATTGTAGAATCTAAGTTCTCTGAGTCCAAATTAACATTAAAGTTATATTCCCATTTTCCAACAGATTTGATAGTTGAAGAATAAGGGAATAAACCTTTAGGTAAAGTTGTAAATAAATTGGCAACATTTGATTTTGGAACATGAATAGATAATTCATACTTAGGATTTACCTTGTTTGTGAATGCACCTGAAATGTTAAATACTAGGTTCCCCAAAGAAATAATACTATTGGAGTCTATTTTGAATTTATCTCCATCAATTAAAAGGGTAAGTTTAGTCTTAAGTTTTTGTAAGTCAATGGTTTGATCTGAAATTTTTGGATGAGAGAATTCAAATTCTTCTGATTTAAAATTTAATATACACCCGAAGCTTATGTCGTCTTGTTCAAATGGTAAGATTTCTAGTGATGCCTTGGGAATTGTTAATGATAGGTCTTTCCATTTAATCGCCTCATTATTCCTTGGACTAATAAATAATTTAAATTTCTTAGTTTCTGCTGATATTGAACCTTGTACATCCAATTTGTAAAATTGGATGTCAAACGAATCATTCATCTTTATAACATGTAAAACCTTCATTTTTTGGCATACAATTGAATCCTTGAAGGAGAATTCAAAATTATCAATCACCATATTTTTAGGTAAGAAACTTAAATAATAATTGAAGGTTTGAGTAAAAGATTTTTTTTGATTTTTTGCGGTTGAATTACCCTCTCCGTATGTCTTGTAATTACTAATATTTGAAGAGTCAACTAAATGAAGAGATGAATTTCCTATTTTGAGGTCATTAAATGAAATCGTCCCAAAAACACTTTTCCAGATATTTATATCTAGTTCAACAATCTCACTTTTAAACAGGTAATCTCCTGAATATCCAGAATTTTTTATTAAGAGATTTTCAAACTTGAGCTTATCAAATCCATCAATATTTAAGTTACTGTAACTTAAATCTAAACCTTTCTTCCTTAATTTATTGATAAGTTGAGAGGAAATAATCTCCTTCCTAAAAATAAATAATACCGACGTAATACATAAGAGTACTACGAACAATCCAATTGAAAATCTTAGGAACGATATTTTAGAGGTGCGGAATAACGCCTGTATAATTCTGCGGACTAATATTCTTAAGTTCAATTTTGACATCCTCTTCGATATCTAAAGTATCAATAAACGCATGTATTGACGATTTTGTGATTTTTTCGTTATTACGAGTCAAATCTTTCAACGCTTCATAAGGGTTAGGGTACTTCTCTCTCCTTAGAATAGTTTGTATAGCTTCAGCAACAACTGCCCAGTTATTCTCTAGGTCTTCATTTAACTTTTCAGCATTAAGAATCAGTTTGTTCAAGCCTTTCTCTAAACTCACTAAACCAATTAATGTATGAGCAAATGGGATTCCTATATTCCTTAATACAGTACTATCGGTGAGATCTCTTTGTAGTCTGCTGATAGGCAGTTTTCCCGCTAAATGCTCATACAGCGCATTTGCAACTCCCATATTGCCTTCTGCATTTTCGAAATCTATAGGGTTTACTTTGTGTGGCATTGCTGAAGATCCAACTTCCCCCTTTTTTATTGCTTGTTTGAAGTAATCCATGGAAATATAACTCCAAACATCTCTTGAGAAATCAATTAGTATATTGTCTATTCTCTTCCAAGCATCCAAAAGTGCAGCCATTGAGTCGTATGGCTCGATTTGTGTGGTTATAGGGTTTCTTACTAGCCCCAACTGAGTATTAATGAAATTATCAGCAAATGAAATCCAATCAATCTCTGGGAAAGCTATGTTGTGTGCATTAAAATTCCCTGTGGCACCTCCAAATTTAGCTTTTGCCGGAATGTTTTTTACAGGTTGAATCTGACCTTTTAGCCTAACTGCAAACACTAACCACTCTTTACCTAAATGTGTTGGTGAAGCCGGTTGGCCATGGGTCCTGGCTAACATAGGTTGATTCATCCATTCAGTACCCTGCTTTTCAATAATTGTAATTATTTTTTCTAATTGAGGAATTAATACTTCATTTAATGCATCCTTTATTAACCATGGAATTGCGGTATTATTGATGTCTTGTGATGTTAATCCAAAATGAACTAATTCTCGGTAATAATCCAATCCCCAACTATCTAATTTTTCTTTAACTAGATATTCTACAGCCTTAACATCGTGGTTCGTGGTTTTTTCTATCTCTTTAACTTTTTGTACTTCTTCATCGCTAATATTTCGGGTCCATGCTCTTAGTTCCTTGGATTTATCTAATAACATTCCAAAATCCCAGCCCTTTAGAGCCGCATGTGATAATGCAATCAAATATTCTATTTCAATTTTAATCCGGTATCGAATTAACGCAGATTCAGAAAAATAACGTATTAAAGGTGCCGTAACTCTTGAATAACGGCCATCAACGGGGCTAATTGCATTTAAATTATTCATAGAAAGATGCAAATTTAAGAGTTTACAGGTTCTTGCTGATAATTTATATTGGTTTATCTTGATTTTAGTGCCTTTTTTTATTAATTTGTATTTTATAGTTATGAAAAAAAATAATTTCTTCATTTTTCTTAGTTTTTTATTTGCAACTACAGGGGTTATTGCACAATCAGATAGCAGCGAAATAGAAAAGGATTACAAAGTAGTTCAAAGAGTACGTTATGTAAATCCAACTTATGAATATATTCCACTTCGACAAAATTATATTACCAATGTTGCTTTAGGTCTCGAATACAATAATGAAAGTTTTAAAGGTCTTGGACCAAACAGCTGGGACAGTTTAGATCAATTAAACAATTCAAGTGGTTTCGACTTCTATTTCTTGTTTTCTGCTTTACCAAAATCCATGATAAGTAATTGGGGAAACATTAATTGGGGATTAGGAATGGGGTTTAATCAATTCTCTAATGGCGATCTCCATAATGTAGCACTTAATACAACTAGAGAAGACAGCGCATATACTCATGTTAAAAATAACGCAGTTCACCTTTATTCTATGTTGCGTTATGAATTTCAGTTAGGCAGATTTTATCCGTATTTAGGAATGCAGGGTGGAGTTTCATTCTATAATTCGAACCAGTACACAGAAACTTATGTACCCATTACAGATTACGAAGCTTTTGGATCAGTAGATCTTCATAATTCGGTTGCTGGGTATTTATCAACAGAAATTGGTCTTAGAGTAAGATTAAATACAGCTATTAGTATGTATGTTTCATATATTGATAAAAGAGGAAGTGATTTAGAAGTGGTAGATGTATACAATTCAACTTTCAATGGGCTTTCATTCGATGGTGTAATTAGGGACGTTAAACACAATACGAATCAATGGAAAATTGGTTTTCTATTTGATTTAAGCACAAATAAGTATGAAAAACGAATTATAAAAGAGGGCTATTATGATACAAGTATTGTAGTTCAACCGTTAAATCAACCTTGTCCTCCTTGCCCATGCGAAGAAGGTGATGAATCGGAGGATAGAGGAAGTTCTATTTATAAAGGAAGTGGTACGAGTCCTTCACGCTCTGGAAATTCACCAGCAACAATTAGCCCTAAAAGCTTTCCAGGAGTGAAGCCTTCAACTCCATCAAAGCCTAAATCATAATTCTAATTTTAAGAATTTTGCGGTGTGGCTAATCTTATTTTTAGCCACATCTTCAGGTGTTCCCGCCGATACAATTTTACCGCCATTAATTCCACCTTCAGGTCCCACATCGATCACCCAATCTGCTACTTTAATAACATCAAGATTGTGTTCTATTACCAATACAGTATTTCCCTTATCTACAAGGGTTTGAAGTACCCCAAGTAGCTGCTTTATGTCGTCAAAATGTAAACCAGTAGTTGGTTCATCAAGGATATACAATGTTTTTCCAGTGTCTCTTTTTGAGAGTTCAGAAGCCAGTTTTACACGTTGCGCTTCTCCACCAGAAAGGGTAGTACTACTCTGACCTAAGGTTACATATCCGAGGCCAACATCTACCATAGTATTGATTTTTCTCACAATTTTGGGAACGGCATCAAAAAACTCAACAGCCTGAGAAATAGGCATATCCAATACATCAGAAATACTCTTTCCTTTATACCTAACCTCTAATGTTTCTCTATTATATCTTTTGCCTTGACACGCATCACAATTTACTTCTACATTAGGTAAGAAGTTCATCTCGATTACACGCTTACCACCTCCACCGCATTCTTCACATCTTCCCCCTTTAACATTAAATGAGAATCTTCCAGGTTTATATCCCCTTATTTTGGCTTCTGGTAATTGCGAGAATAAATTTCGGATTTCCTGAAATACTCCAACATAAGTCGCTGGATTACTTCTAGGGGTTCTTCCAATTGGACTTTGATCTATCCTTATAACCTTGTCGATATGTTCCAATCCTGAAATACTGTTATGCTCAAGCACACGGTGATGTGAACCATAAATTTTACCATGTGCCAGCGGAAATAATGTCTCATTAACTAGTGTTGATTTACCGCTACCACTTACTCCGGAAACACAAACAAACAGTCCTAAAGGAATTTCTAAATCTGTATTCTTTAGGTTGTTGCCTTTACAGCCGGTCAATTTAATCCATTCCGAATTTGGGTTTTTTCTCTTTGAGGGTACAGGAATACTGAGTTTATTGCTTAAATACTGAGCAGTTACTGTTTGCGATTCTAAAAATTGAGAAATATTACCAGAAGCAACAATTTCTCCACCGCGTTTTCCTGCATTTGGACCAATCTCAACCAGCCAATCACTAGCTAACATCATGTCCTTATCATGCTCTACAACTAAAACTGAATTCCCTAATTCACGTAAATCTTTTAAGCTATTTATAAGTTTTTCGTTATCTCGTTGATGTAATCCTATTGAGGGTTCATCAAGGATATACAAGACGTTTACTAGTTTCGAGCCTATTTGTGTTGCTAGTCTTATTCGTTGGGCCTCACCGCCACTTAGAGTCTTTGCTGGGCTGTTTAATGTTAAATAACCAAGACCAACACTATTTAAAAACGAAACGCGATTTCTAATTTCTTTTAATAGTTCAGAAGCAATAGTAAGTTGACGGTCCGAAAGTTTAGAATCAATTTCAGTTAAAAATTCATATAATCCTTCGATACTCATATTTGCCATTTCGGCAATATTTAAGCCTGCAATTTTATATGATAATGATTCTTGTTTTAAGCGTGCGCCATTGCAATCGGGACAATTAATTTCATGAACAAACTCCTCAGCCCAAGTTCTCAAGCGGTCATCTGAACTATCATAGTAAGATTCTGAAACAATTTTCAAAACCCCTTTGAATGTGGTCTCATGATTCACAAAACCATTAGCACTCTTTATTTTAAAATCAATAGGATCATCAAGTCCATATAATATGGTATCTAATTGTTTTTTAGATAACTTCTCAATAGGATCTGCCAGGCTAAAATTTAATAGCTTTGCAATGGCTCTCAACTGTTGGAATGTCCAGTTTTCTCTTAGTTCGCCAACAGGTACAATACCTCCTTTGTTTATTGACTTTTTGCGATCAGGTATTATATAATCAATATTTATTTCCGATGTAACACCAAGACCTTCACAAGTTTTACAAGCGCCAAATGGTGAATTAAATGAAAATGTATTCGGTTGAGGTTCCTCGTAACTAATCCCGGAAATTGGATCCATTAAAAATTTACTGTAAGGTTTAGAAGTGCCGTTATCCTGAATTACTATTATATGACCTTCACCCATTTTAAGCGCGGTTTTAATACTATCTCTTAATCTTTTTGGTGATAGTGTTTTCACCTCAAGTCGGTCAATTACAACTTCTATGTTATGAATCTTATATCGATCTAACTGCATTCCCGGCAGTATGTCCTGAATTGATTCATCAATTCGAACTTTTGTATATCCCTTTTTTCGAATTTGTTCAAAAAGTTCTCTGTAATGACCTTTTCGTCCCTTAATTACAGGAGCACATAAGGTTATTTTTTGATTTTCAAATACATCAAGTATGGATTCCTCAATCTGTTCTTCCGAAAACTTAACCATTGGTTTTCCAGTTACATAACTGTATGCATCAGCAGATCGAGCGTACAATAATCTTAAAAAATCATATACTTCAGTTACTGTACCTACCGTGGAACGAGGATTTCTCGAAACAGTTTTTTGCTCAATTGCAATAACTGGGCTTAATCCTTTGATTTTGTCAACATCGGGTCGTTTCATATCCCCTATGAACTGACGTGCGTAGGCAGAAAAACTTTCTAAATATCTTCTTTGACCTTCAGCAAAAATAGTATCAAATGCAAGGCTACTTTTCCCGGAACCTGATAAACCAGTAAATACTACAATCGAATTTCGAGGTATCGTAAGATTTATCTCTTTTAAATTGTGCTCCCTTGCACCCACTACATCAATTACCTCAGTTGTGTTTGGCATATTAATCGAAAGGGAGTTCTCTGAGGTCATAAACCGCAAAAATACAAAAGTAAATACCCAAAAACCTACTTAAAGTGAAATGTTTTAAGTATTGCTCCAATTAATAGTAATTTTGTCTTTGGATGATATCCAAAGTACGAAAATATTATAATCTGCATCCTTTACGATTTATTCTGCTTGTTGGACTATTTTTCAGATTATTAGCCTCATTTTTTAGTCGGGGATATGCATTTACAGATGATCATTTTTTTGTAATGGAAGAAGCTTTTCAATGGATGCAAAGCGGAGACTTTCTGAATCCATCATCTTATGATCCCTTAAGGCTTGCGCATGGATCGCTATATACTTTAATTCATTTTGGCTTTCTAAATATCACACAAGGTATTCCTCCCAATTTACAAATGTTTTTAATAAGGCTTTTACATGCTGTTTACAGCCTTCTATTGGTTAAATGGGTATTTCAGTGGGCAAAACAGAAATATGGTTTTAAGTTAGCAATTCATTCAGCTTGGATTATCTCAATATTTTTCTTATTTCCTTATTTATCTGTTAGAAATTTAGTAGAATTTGTATCAATCCCCCCGTTGTTTTGGGGAATGTGGAAGTTAAACTCAAATCAAGACATAAAACCTATTACTTTGATGCTCATTGGGCTCATGTTTTCAATTGCTTTTGGTCTGAGATTTCAAACGATTTTAGTAAGTGGTACAGCAGGAATTATGTTCTTGTTATTAAATCCATTGAGAAAATCACTTTTGGTTTTCATTGGATTTTTATTTGGTTTTACAATTATCAATGTTGCTTTAGAGATATGGGTTTGGGGTGAACCCTTGCATGAATTGATCGAGTATGTATCTTATAATTCAAAAAACTCTCATTTGTATCCTAATGGACCTTGGTATCAATACATTTTTCTTTTACTTGGAATAGGATTGTTGCCATTTGGGCCATTAATTTTTTTTGGTTTTCTGAAATCATTAAGAATAGATTGGAAATGGTCAATTCCGATCCTCGTTTTTATTGTTTTTCATTCTCTATATCCCAATAAACAAGAAAGATTTATTTTTACAATTCTACCCTTATTTTTAGTTATTGGTTGGGCTGAATTCTTAATGTCATCCAACAAATTTCTTCAAAAATTTCAAACAAAAAAATGGCAAAAGGCATTCTGGTTAACGAATTTAATCCTGATTTTCCCTTTAGTATTCACATCCACAAAACCTGGAAAAATGGATGTTATGTTAACTTTGTATAAAAATGGCGATGCAAATAAAATTTTAGTTGAAAATTCTCAAAGACAGGGTAGGGAGTATTTCCCTTTATTTTATTGGGGGAAGAAGGGGAAAATAGATCACATAACCCAAGAACTTAGTACTTCTGATTATTTTGATTCAATAAGAATACTAAAACGTCAACCTCCTGAATATGTAGTGTTTTTGGATACAAATAATTGGGCTGAAAGAAAAAACAACTTTAAAGAATTGGGTATTGGTTTATCTGATTCAATCAGAATTTATGACTCTTGGATAGACCATCTTATATCAGGAATCAATCCAATAATTAAGAAAAATATTTGGACAATCTTCCGCTTGTATTACAAAGCATATCTACCAGCTTCCGCCAGCGCCGCCACCATTGAAACCACCACCACCACCGAAGCCTCCAAAGCCATCACTGCCGCTCCCAAAACTACGTCCTCCTCTGCTATGGCCGCTGCCAAATCCACCGAAGAAAAGGGGCGTGTGATAAATTCCCCTTCTTCCAATTCCACCTCCACCGCCTCGGCGGAAAAATATTAGGTAAAACAGAACCAGAAATATTATCGGACCAAGAATCTTGGTTAAAGGATTATTAACTTTTTTTTCTGATTTTCTTGTTCTTCCATTAAACTCGCCTTTTACAGCAAAAGCTAATTCATAAGTCGTTTCACGAATGGCGCTGTAATAATCTCCTTGTTTTAAATATGGAACCAAGGCTTTTCTACCAATTTCGCCAATAATACCATCCGTTAAAGCCCCCTGCGTTTTATCCGCAGTAATAATATGGTATTTTCTATCATTAATGGCGAGGTAAATCAATATTCCGTTATTTACACCTTTGTTACCAATTTTCCATCCTCTTGAAACAAATAAAGCACGATCAAAAACGTCATAGGGTTGAGATGATTCCTCAACTAAAACTGCAATCTGAACACCAACGGAATCTTCAAAACTACTCATTAAGGAATTAAGTAATTTCACTTCTTGGGTTTTTAGAACACCACTGTAATCATTAACATAGTTTGTGAATTTTGGCAACGTTTGTTCAGCATAAACTGAACCAATGTTAATAATTACGGATGCAAAAAATAAAATGGTGTTTTTGCTAATTAGCCTTGTGTAATCCTTGAATTTATCCAAAAGTGACTTCGTTTGATAGTTCATTCGGATTTTCTTCAGATGGAGGGAAATGTTTTCCTAGTTGATTTCCAAGTATAGAAATTCCTTTTTCAATTCCTTTTGTAAGGTTTGAAGATTTAATGGTCTCAATAACCTCATCCTTAACTGCATTCCAAAAATCATCCCCAACATGAGTATGAATCCCTGAATCACCGATAATACTGATTTGTTTTTGATTTAACCTTAAATAGATGAGTACGGCATTTCTATTCTTAGTATTTTGCATCCCCAATTGATTAAAGACCTTTTTTGCATCTTCTAGAATATCTAATTTGCCCTTACAAATGGTGTAATGCACTCTGATTTCTGCCGAGGTTCCTTCTTCTGCTAAGGCAATTGCATTTGAAATTGCTTTAACATCGAGATTAATACCTGAAGGAATACGATGTGCACTAAAAATTCTCGCCCAAATACTCATTTGTATTTACTTGTTGTATATCTCTCCTAAATCCGTAGCTTCATCAGCTCCTGGTTTTGATTCGAATCCAACCTTCTTTTCAAACCCAAACATACCCGCAAATATATTCGACGGGAACCGACGTACTTTTTTATTGTATTTAGCAACCATTTCATTGAAGTCAATTCGGGCAGTAGAGATTCTATTTTCTGTGCCAGACAATTCATCATTTAACTTGTTAAACTGATCAATTGATTTTAAATTAGGATACCTTTCCACCACTAACATCAACCGACTGAGTGCACCAGACATATTTTGTTGTGCGGCCTCAAATTGTTTGATTTTATCAGGAGTTAAATTATCACCATCCAATGTTACACCTGTTGCTCTAGATCTAGCTTCAATAACACTCGACAATATATCCTTCTCACTTTCAGTTGCTTTTACAACAGTTTCTGCCAAGTTTTTAATTAAATCTGCTCGGCGTTGATATTGGGCTTCTACATTCTTCCATGATTTTGAAACTTCTTCATCTAAATCTACAAGTCCATTGTATGCATTACAACCAGTTCCAAATAAAATTAATCCCAAAAAAGCGATAATTGCAAGGGTTAAAATTCCAGTTCTTTTCATAAAAAATCTAAATCAAAGTTAACCTTCAAAATCTCTATTAATTTTGATTTCACTATCGATATATCAATTTTTTCGTTCAATTCATTACTAATGCTACTCACTCCTTTATTCTTAATACCACAAGGAACGATATGGTTAAACATGGATAAGTCAGGTGAAACGTTTAATGCCAAACCATGCATGGTAATAAACTTTGAACTTTTCACTCCAATTGCTGCAATTTTTCTTTCATTATTTCCTCCAACATCAATCCATACTCCAATTTTACCAGATACAATTTCCGATTTGATGTCAAATTCTGCAAGCAACTCAATTATTGATTTCTCTAACATTTGAATATATGCTTTTAATCCTAGTTTCATTGACTCCAAATCGAATATTGGATATACTACTAATTGACCAGGCCCGTGATAGGTAATATCACCTCCTCTTTCAACACTGTAAACTTCTGCTCCTCTTTGCTTTAACCAATCTTTAGATACAAGGAGGTTTTCTTGTTTTCCATATTTTCCGAAAGTGTATACATGAGGATGTTCAACAATTATCAAATGATTCAGAGTTGGTTGTTTATTTTCTTTATTTAGGATATTCTCGGCAAATAGTTTCTTTTGAAATTCCCATACCTTAAAATAGGATTCCACTCCCAATTTGTGAATTTTGCAAAAATTCATTGAGCAAAAATAAGTCATCCAAACCGCAAATAACTATCAGGACAATAACTTTGAATTAATGAAACCACAAAATAGAAGAGCGGTTGGATTATATTTTGAAAATGTAGCTGAAGAATGGCTTTTTCGCTCAAATTATGAGATAATTAGCAGAAATTGGCATAATGGCCATGCAGAATTAGATTTAATTGTAGAAAAAAGTAATTTTCGGGCTTTTGTTGAAGTTAAATATTTAAGTGGTACTTCTAATAACTTTCCAGAAACTAAAATAAACTCTAAAAAGTGGAATAATATACTAAAATCAGCCCATCAATTTAATGTTCAATATCCTCATAATAAAAGAATTAGATTTGATGTAATTGCAATTATTAAAAACAAATGGTCAATTCAATTGGTACATTATAAAGATTCGTATACAGGATTTCGTTCGTCTTATTATTAGGATTATCAATCTCATTTTTTGGAAAGATTCTTAAATGTCAAAAAGATTTAAACTTTATTTGTAGCAAAATGCAAAAAATAAAATTTTTAGTGATAGGGTTTTTTATGTTGACTGCACAAGCACATGCTCAACATAAGTGCGGAACCGATATTTATTATGATAATTTGGTTGAAAAACATCCAGAAATTATAAAAAGTCAACAACAATTTGAGGGGGAAGTTACGGATTACAAAAAGATAAAATCCTCTGTGAATAAAAGAGCTACCAAGTATACTATTCCTGTAGTTTTTCACGTGATTCATACTAATGGTCCTGAAAATATCTCCCGTGAACAGATTCTTGATCAAATCAGGGTCTTAAATGAAGATTTTTCTTATACAAATGCTAATAAGTCTAGTTTAAGGTCACAATTTGTTAATCGTGTCGGGTCTGCTGATATTCAATTTGAACTTGCATCTATAGACCCAAATGGGAATTGCTTTGACGGAATCAATAGAATTTATTCCACTGAAGGGGTAGATATGTATATGAATGATGAGCCAGTAAAGGATCTTGCTTATTGGAATTATAAGAAATATTTGAATATTTGGGTAGTAACAAATATTGTTGACGGGTCCGGTACAGGAACTGTTCTCGGTTATGCAGTTTTCCCCTGGACCGCTGGATTTAATAAAGATGGGATTGTGATACGTCACGACAGAGTAGGTACTATTGGCACCGCAGCAAATTCTGACGGCGGTAGAACCCTAACCCATGAGTTGGGTCATTGGCTAGGACTTTACCATACATTTCAGGGTGGTTGCAGTTCAGGTGATGGTTGTGCGGATACCCCCCCTGTAAATGGAACTTTTTCGAATGCAAATTGTCCTGCAAATGGCAATTCTTGTACCAACGACAGTCCGGACGATTTAGATATGTGGGAAAATTACATGGATTATTCAGATGGAAATTGTATGGCGGCATTTACATTTGATCAAATTGATAGGATGCATACTTCATTAACTTCAAATCCTAGAAATGCCAATACGGCGTCATCAAATTTAATTGCAACTGGTGTTTTAAAACAAGCAACAAAACCCTTAGCAGAGTTTACCGCTTCAAGTACTGTGATATGCGCTGGAACTCCAGTGAAATTCTACGATTTATCTTGTAAAGGAGAACCTAATGTTCGATCTTGGACAATACAAGGTTCTACTAAGCCTTCATCAACAGATATAAATCCGGAGGTAATATATCAATCTCCTGGAACATATTCCGTATCTCTTACAGTTCAAAACTCATATGGAAATACAACTGCTACAAAATCAGATTATATCACAGTCCTCCCATCTATTTCTCAGGCATATCCCAATTATGAGGAGGGATTTGAAAATGTTGACCCAACGTCAGACGGCAGAATCGTAAACTTATCGCCATCAGGAACGCAGTTTAAAATTACGGATCAAGTAGCATATACTGGAGATAACTCCTTTTACGCTCCTATAATAACTGGATCAACTCCTGGAAAAGTGTATAGTTTCAAAACCCAATCTTTTAATTTGAAACAGTTGAGTGGAACAAGTTCGCCTAAGTTTACATTTTATACTTCCTATGCTCAACCTTCAGCCGACGTATCAGAAATACTTAGAATTTTCATCTCTACAGATTGCGGTGGGTCGTGGGAACAAATATTCGAAAGAAGAGGAGCAGCATTATCCTACTTAAATGCATCATATACATCAAACTTTAAACCAACGTCTAATAGTCAGTGGAAAAGGCAAGGCCTTGCAGCTTTGGATAATCTTGGTTATGGAGATGCTGAAAACGCAATTTTTAGAATTGATGTGGTGAGCGCGGGAGGAAATCCTATTTACATTGATAACATAAATATCAGTCAATGGTATGCGAACACGAATCATATAAATTCTGATATTGCGGAAATAAAAATCTATCCTAACCCTACAGTTGATTTTGTAAAAGTGCAATTCAATACTTACAAAAAAATTAATGGTGCAGTAGTCTCGATCGTAGATCAAATGGGTAGAGAAGTTTTTGAAGACAAAATTGATAATATTGAGGTTGGATTATTTAAATATAATATAGAGTTGTCAGATCTTGCATCTGGTATATACTACTTAAACGTTAATACAACTGATGGTGCGGCAACTCAAACACTGAATATATTAGATTAAGAACTAGAATGAAGAACTTGGTAATAGTAGAGTCTCCAGCGAAAGCAAAAACAATTGAAAAATTCCTCGGTAAAGAGTTTAAAGTAGTTTCTTGTAAAGGACACATTCGTGACCTTGCTGATGGAAATGACGCAATCGATATAAATAATGGATTTATTCCAAAATATGAGGTGTCACCAGAAAAATTTTCAATAGTAAAAGACTTAAAAAAATATGTTAAAGACAGTGAAGTAATATGGTTAGCAACGGACGAGGACCGAGAGGGAGAAGCAATATCTTGGCATTTGTATGAGGAATTGAAACTTGAAAAAAAGGAAACAAAAAGAATTGTATTTAACGAAATAACTAAGCCTGCAATTTTAAAGGCAGTAGAGAATCCGAGACAAATAGATAATTATCTCGTAGATGCTCAACAAGCGCGGAGAATTCTTGACCGTTTGGTTGGATTTGGAATATCACCGATTCTCTGGAAGCGTGTTCAACCAAATTTAAGTGCTGGCCGTGTACAGTCAGTTTCTGTTAGATTGGTCGTTGAAAGAGAAAGAGAAATATTTGATTTTCAAGCAAGCAGTGAATACCGTATTTGGGCAAAGTTGAAAACTGAAGAGGGTAAATTAATTGATACAGAATTAACCAATCGTCCAAAATCAAATTCCGACGCAAAAGAGATATTAAATCAAATTGCCGGAGCAACATTTAATGTGGACTCAATTGAAGTTAAGCCTACTTACAGAAATCCCGCTCCTCCATTTACAACATCAACTCTTCAACAAGAAGCTGCAAGAAAATTAGGATATGGAGTTGGATTAACTATGCAATTAGCGCAAAAGTTATACGAGAACGGTCATATCACTTATATGAGAACTGACTCAACAAATTTGAGTAAAACTGCTGTAGATGGTGCAAAGCAGGAAATCCTTACTTCTTATAGTGAGAAATTCTCTGCGCCTAAAAATTTTGCAACAAAAAATAGTTCTGCCCAAGAAGCACATGAAGCAATAAGACCTACCTATTTTAGCAATCACGAAGCTGGGAATACCCCACAAGAAAAGAAATTATATCAACTTATTTGGAAGCGCGCAATTTCATCCCAGATGAGCAGAGCCGAACTTGAAAAAACTATTATTACATTTAGCAATAATAAGAATCAATTAATTTTCAAGGCAGACGGTGAAGTGATGAAATTTGAAGGTTTTTTAAAGGTTTATTTGGAAGGAACAGACGATGAAGGTGATGAGGATAATGCTGGCTTATTGCCTAAAGTAGACAAAGGAGAAAAGTTAGCATATGATAGAATCATCGCTAAAGAAAGATTTTCAAAACATCCTCCAAGATATACTGAAGCATCATTAGTGAAAAAATTAGAGGAGTTAGGAATAGGTAGGCCGTCAACATATGCACCTACCATCCAAACTATTCAAAATAGGGGATATATAACCAAAGAGAGTCGTCCTGCCAAGGTTAGAGAAGTAAAACAATTTGAACTTACCTCATATGATATTGTAGAAACCGCTATTTCTGAAAACTACGATGCCGAGTCAAATAAATTATTCCCATCGGATATTGGGATGTTAGTTACAGACTTTTTATCTGAACATTTTACCGACATTATGGATTATGGTTTTACGGCCTCGGTAGAAAAAGAATTTGATGAAATTGCTCAAGGGATGAAGTCTTGGCAAGATATGTTAAAAACATTCTACAGCCCTTTTAAATCAACGCTAGAGAAAACTGAATCAGAAGCTGATAGAGTACGCGGAGAAAGAATATTAGGTAATGATCCAATGTCTGGGATGACAGTTCTTGTAAGAATGGGAAAATTCGGGCCCATGGTTCAATTGGGGTCTTCTGAAGAGACTGAGACTCCTCAATTCGCTAGTTTGTTGAATAGCCAAAGATTGGAATCAATATCATTTGCAGAAGCAATACAATTGTTATCTCTTATGAATACTGGTTTCGAATTTGAGGGAGAACCAGTAACTGTGGGAAAAGGAAGATATGGACCATATTTGAAATTTAAAGACAGATATATAAATCTTGATTCAGAAGAGACCCTACTAACACTAAATCAAGATGTTATCGAAGCTATCATTATAGATGCTTTGAAGCAACCGTCTTTTCCTTTGGAACTTGGAGACTTGGAAGGTTCAAAAATTACTGTAGGAAATGGTAGGTTTGGTCCTTATGTTAAACACGGTTCATTATTTGCAAGTATTCCAAAGTCAGAAGACCCCTTAAGTATATCATTGGAAAGAGCTATTGAACTAATATCAGAAAAAAGAGAATCTGAGAAGAAAAAATTAATCAAAGAATTTGATGGACATCCAGATACTCAAGTGCTAAAAGGGCGTTATGGACCTTATATCAAGCATGGAAAGGAAAACCTAAAAATCCCAAAAGATATACAAGCTGAAGATATCACGATTGAGCAAATTTTGAACATTGCAAAGGCAACTCCTGCAAAGAAAAAAACAACTAAGAAAACCAAAGCTAAATCTAAAAAATAGATTTTGTATTCTGAGTCTCAAATAATAGCCATGGTAAAACTTCTAGATGATGATGATTCTGAAGTAGTTAAAACGGTTAGAAACTCAATGCTTCAAGATTGCGAAAAGATAATCCCGGTTCTTGAAAAATTGTGGTTTGAGGATGCTTTACCTAGTTATTCAGGTATCATTGAGAATGTAATTCAAGAAATACAATTTGAGAATTTAAAATCTGATGTAAAAATAGCATTGTCTAATAATTCTTTGTCTCCTTTAAATGCATGGGTTTTAGCTAGCAGACTTGAATATCCCAATATTACAGAGGCACAAATAAAAGCTCATTTAAATGAGTTGAAGCTTCAAATTTGGATCAAATTAGCAGAGGTGAAAAACCCTATTGATCAAATTCAAGTCATTAATCATGTGTTTTTTGAGGTATTTGGCTTCAAAGGCAATAATGAAGATTATCATCATATAGATAATTCAATTTTATTGAGAGTATTAGAAACAAAAACGGGAAATCCAATATCTTTATCAATACTTTATTTAACCTTAGCAAATAGTTTGGGAATACCACTATTTGGTGTAAACCTACCCCAACATTTTGTATTGGGATATGGTCAACTACAACAAGAATTAAATCAAAATCAAATTTGGGATTTTGATGAGATTTCCAATAAGAAAGTGGAATCCATTATATTTTATATAAATCCATTCAGTAAAGGTCAAATATTTACAAAAGAAAGCTTGTTAGCATTCTTGAAAGTTATCAAAATAAATCCCAATAACCAATTTATGGTCCCTTGCAGTAGTAAGGATATCTTGTTGCGCATGTTAAGAAATATTCATTACTCATATAAGTTACAGAATAATAATCATAAAATGATGCAAGCCAATGAATTACTAAACTTAATTAATGGATTAGAAAATTAAGATTACATGACTAGATTGGTCGATTAAACAAAAATGACGAAATTCGCACTTTATTGAATATGGCGGAGAAATCAATTCTAGTCCCCAAAATGGGTGAGAGTATCAGCGAAGCCACGGTAATTCGTTGGTTAAAAAATGTTGGTGATACTGTTGAGAAAGACGAACCCATAGTTGAAATAGCAACTGATAAGGTAGATAACGAAATTCCAAGCACAGATAGTGGTGTATTAACCAAGCAACTATTTCAGGATGGTGATGTGGTAAAAATTGGAGAACCTATTGCTATGATTTCATTGGAAGGAGGGTCAGATTCGAAGCCTACTGAAACAGAACCTATCGCAGAGATTCATGATATAGCTGACGTTACAGACAAAATTGAAGAAGAGATCCAAATAGCGATTTCTAGTAGTCAAACTTCAATTAATAATTCTAGTAATAGTCCAAAATCTAATTATCTTCCTAACTCTGGTTCTAGATTTTATTCCCCGTTGGTTATGAGTATTGCTTCAAAAGAGGGGTTGTCTCAAACTGAATTAGAATCAATTGGTGGAACAGGTTTAGAGGGTCGTGTGACAAAAAGCGATGTTCTAAAGTATTTAAAAAATAGAGATAACCAACCTACAACTCCTGCGCAAATTGTTCATGAATCTCAACCGGAAAATATAATAGAGTCAAAGGCAGTAGTAAAATCAAAGCCTTCAGTGTCTCTAAATAACGGTGACGAGATTATTGAGATGGACCGTGTACGCAAAATGATCGCAGATCACATGGTTATGAGCATGCAAACGAGTCCTCACGTAACCTCTTTTGTTGAGGCTGATGTTACCAATTTAGTTAATTGGAGAAATAGAATCAAAGGTGATTTCAAAAAGCGTGAAGGTGAAAATATTACATTCACCCCAATTTTCATGTGGGCAATTGCAAAGGCAATTAAAGATTTTCCTTTGATTAATGTTTCAGTAGATGGTAACAAGATTATAAAAAAGCGCAACATAAATATCGGAATGGCAGTTGCTCAGAAAAATGGGAACCTAATCGTTCCTGTAGTTAAGCAAGCCGACTCAATGAATCTTTTAGGACTAACACGCACTGTAAACGATCTTGCTATCCGTGCTCGTGATAACAAACTTGTTGCTGATGAAATTCAAGGCGGTACTTATACGCTTACCAATGTAGGTTCATTCGGAAATATAATGGGTACACCGGTAATTAATCAACCACAAGTTGCAATTATGGCCGTTGGTACAATTCAAAAGAAACCAGCAGTTTTAGAAACGGAACATGGAGATGTAATTGCAATAAGACATATGATGTATCTTTCTCATAGTTACGATCATAGAGTTGTTGATGGTGCACTGGGTGGTATGTTTGTAAAACGTGTTGCCGAATATTTGGAACAATGGGATCCTCATACTGAAATTTAGTACATTTTTAACCGGGTATGGAATTTAAACTCACCCGTTTCGTAAATCTAATTTCAGCAATAATTGCATTTGTTGCTTTATTGCATATTCTAGACGAAGCTTTACACCCAAATATCAAATTAGGTGTAATAGTGGATAATCGGATAGAAGTCCCCTTGCGAGAAAGTTTTAGAATTAATAACAACGTAGATTACACAACTTTAGTAATAACTGAAGAAAATCAAGGTTTTCCCTATATAGTTGAAATAAGTGAAAAGCAATTTTTTGAGTTGAATACTGGTGATACTCTTGTTGTTTTCAAATCTCCAATATATCAAAAGGTCAGAACCGTTATCACCTTTAAAAACCTCTCTCAAACAGAAAAAATAAAATTCGAATATTTAGACTATCCACGAAGCATTTCGACCTTCTTATTTCCTCTATTATTACTAGTTTTTAGTATACTCGCATGGAAGATAGAAGAATTCTACCTAAAATTTGCAGTATTCTTGTTTAACGTGATTTTTTCAATTGTTGTTCAATGGTTGCTATACTAAATAGAAAAAGTAGAATAGCTTATTTTATTTATGTAATAATTGCTGTAATAATTTGGATTTTAGGATTTAATGAAATGCCTGAAATACTTGATGTTTCAGAATATAAATTATATTCAAAGTCGCTAACTGATGGAATGTCTGTATTTAAATTATCGGACAGATGGATGGAGGACTCTCGAAGAACACCTATTTATCCAATACTCATTTCATTCAATAATAATTTCTACATCATTAGACTTCTCCAACTTTTTAGTTGGTTAGCCTATCCTTTAATATCTAATCAAATATTAAAAAAATTATCATTACATGATGTATCAATAGAACATTGGGTAATTGTGTTAACTTCTTTATTTCCTTTAGGATATTACTACTCGTTCATAACAATTCCTGATATATTTACCGGTATTTTATTGGGATTATGGATAATCAAAACCTTAGATAAGAAATTCTTTATTGCATCTGTAATATCAGCAGTATTAATTGGCCTAAAGCCTATATTTATTTTTACAGTACTTTTATTTCCATTTTTTGCAATTACAGATATAAAAAAATGGATTCTATCGCAGTTTATTGTTGTTTTTACTATTACTTTTTTAATGTTTTGGAATTTCAGCCGTACAAATCGTTTTGAAATATCTTCAGTATCCACTACAAACCTTTATGATTATAACAGAAAATTAGTATTAAGATTTGAATTGGGAACTGAAACCACAGATTCGATTTATAAAGCCGAAAAGGATTTAATCCAAAGAAAGAAACTTAATGAAATTCAATTAAAGAAATTTTTACGACAACAGTCGGTGAATACTATTCTTGAATATCCTTTAACATATTTATTTATTCACTTCAAAGGAATGTTTGCTACGATTATTGATCCCGGCAGATTTGATGCAATGGTTTATTGGGGATGGAAAAGATCAAGAGGATTTTTGGATGTGAACGATGGACATCAACAGTCAAATTTGCCCTGGTTTCAATGGATTTATATAGCTGCATTTCTAGCGATTAATATAATTAGAGGTATTGTATTTAGTTTGGGTATTTGGAGGAACCGGCAAAATTTAAAAGTATTGTGGTTATGTTTTCTAATAATTACTTATTTGTTTTTCATCGGACCTGTGGGTTCGGCTAGGTATCTAATTCCCATAATAATACCGATAATATCAATTTCTGTTCTTGGTCTCAGAAATTCACTTTTAGCAAATAGTAAATGAAAATTCTATTAATCAGTGATAATCATGGATATAGTGATGAAAATATTATAAATCACGCTAAACAGGTCGATGAGGTATGGCATGCCGGGGATTGGTTAAACAATGATCTTTGGGATGAATTAAATTCAGTTTGTGTTTCAGTCATTGGAGTTTATGGTAACATTGATGGACTTGAGGTGAAACAAAATTGCCCAATAGTACAAAAGTTTACACGCCAAGGTATGAAAATTTTTATGACACATATTGCAGGTAAACCCGGAAGATATAAAGCTGAAGTAAAAAAGGAAGCATTAGAATTTGGAGCAAATATTTTTGTTTGTGGTCATAGCCATATGCTCACCGTACAATATGATAAAATTTGTTCCTGGCTTCATTTGAATCCAGGCGCGGTCGGTTTACACGGTTTTCATAATGTGAGGACTGCCCTCAAATTCGAAATAAACGAAGGGAAGATTGAAAATTTGAATGTAATTGAATGGAAAAGAAGGCATTGAAAAATATTTTGTGATTACTTGTGAAATTTACGGATTTGCTTATTTTTGCAGTCCTCTAACAAGAGGCCCAGGTGGCGGAATTGGTAGACGCGCTGGTCTCAAACACCAGTGGGGTTAAACCCGTACCGGTTCGACTCCGGTCCTGGGCACCACTTGAACTCCAAACAAACATTGGAAATCCAAACTATCGACGGTCGAAACATGGCCGTCGATTTGTTTTTGCCTGAAGATATCATAGGTGATAAAGGACTAAATATTACCGTGTTTTGTCATGGTTTTAAAGGTTTTAAAGATTGGGGATTTATTCCTTATCTCAACGAATTTCTTGTAGACGAAAACAACGCATTAATTACTTTCAACCACTCATTAAATGGAGTTAAGGAAACAGATTTTGATGATCTTGAATCATTTGCTGTTAATACAGTAGGAAATGAGCTGAGAGATTTGGAGTCTTTAGCACTTTGGATTAAAGATACTGCTTCTAAAAACTATCCGTTAAATCCAAAAAACATTACATGGATTGGTCATAGTAGAGGAGGGGGAAATGTTATTCTGTTTGGCTCCCTATTTCCAGATTTTGTAACAAAAATTGTTACTTGGTCATCGATTGATTCATATGAGCATCTTTTCAATTATGTGGATAAAGAAAAGTGGGAAAAAGAAGGTATTTATTACATAGAAAATAAAAGAACAAAGCAGCAAATGCCTTTGTCTTTTGAGCTATGGAAGGAATATGAAGATCACAAAGATCGTTATCAAATAATTCAATCTGCTCGGTCCATAACACAACCACTTTTAATTCTTCATGGAACAGGAGATGAGTCAGTAAATATAGAATCTTCAAAAAAAATCTATGAATCATGTCTTCACTCAATATTTATTCCAATTGAAGATTCTGGACATACTTTTGGTTGTGCTCATCCAATGAATAGTCTTGCTGATGCTTCTGAAGCATTCTGGAAAGTATTAGAAAATACTTATGAATTTATTACTGAGTCCATGGGTAGTGATAGTCTAGCTGAAAATAAAATAATTCCCCCTCAAGACTAAACTTTAGAGCTAGCAGCTCGCGTCAGTCTGTCGTTAATTGCTCGACCAAGTCCTTCTTCTGGACCAAGTAATATCCCCACGTTTGAATATCCATGTATATCAATATTTCTCAATTCTTTGAAAAGGTTTTGAGCAGCTTCTGATAAGTCTCCAGATTTACTTAGTAATATTATCTTATGGCGCAAATTCATATCAATAGGCAGTTTCAATGGGATTACTGATATAATTGCGTCATATGAATCAAATAATTCAGCAGTATTATTAATTATTTCAAGCTTACAATGCGGTGAATAGTGGTGTTCCAATTGCCCTGGTGCAATGGGGTTATCTTGGGGTTTAATTGAAAGTCTAATATTTGGATTGAATTCCATTAATGATTCCACAGAAATACCCCCAACCCTGAGAATAGTCAATATCCCATCATCTGACTTAACTATTGTTGATTCCAACCCAACTTCACAATCTCCGCCATCCAGTATATATGAGATCTTGCCGTTCAATTGATCCTTTACATGAACTGGGTTGGTGGGACTAACATATTTGAATGGGTTGGCACTTGGAGCGGCTAAGGGGAAATCAATACTTTTTAGAAGTTTTAAGGTTAACGGATGTGATGGCATTCTAATGGCAACCGTATTTCCACCAGAACATACAATATCTGGCACAATTTCCGATTTATTAAAAACAAGAGTAAGTGGACCAGGCCAAAATTTATTAATTAGAGGAATATAATGCTCTGGTATTTCATTAACTAAAGCATTCAAATCATCCTTATTGCCTATATGCAGAATTAATGGATCAAAAAAAGGTCGATTTTTTACTTTAAAAATTTCAGTACAAGCTTCAGAATTTAATCCATTAGCCGCCAATCCATAAACTGTTTCGGTAGGAATAGCAACTAATTCTCCATTTTTGAGCAAATGCGATGCTTCCAAAATGGAATCTCCAATTCGAGTTTGATTACTCAAATTATCTTCTTTTTAATTGATACTTATCGATCTTATTGTAAAGATGACTTCGCTGAATATCAATTTCCGAAGCTGTTTTTGCAACGTTCCACCCATTCTGAATGAGTTTTCGCTCAATAAACACCTTTTCAGCCCAATCTCTAAAGTCTTGCAAGGTCTGATATTCATCAACCACTCCAAATGGATCTGAACCACGTTGTGCAGGATTACTGAACATGTATACATCATCACCAGATATATTTTTATTACATAATATCACTAAACGCTCCACAACATTCCTTAACTCCCGAATGTTTCCGGTCCAGTTTACTTCTTTAAGAGCTTGATAACCATCTTCAGTAAAACTTTTATCAGCCATATTGTTTTCGGAACAAATTTCCTTTAAAAATTTGTCCGCAATTAAAGGGATATCATCAACACGTTCGTTTAAAGTTGGCACGTGTATAAGGATAACCGATAATCTGTGGTATAAATCCATCCTGAAATTTCCATTTTCAATTTCAGTTAGTAAATCTTTATTTGTTGCGGCAACAATACGCACATCTACCTTAATTTCTTTGTCACCTCCAACTCTGGTAATCTTGCCTTCTTGTATGGCTCTTAATACCTTAGCCTGAGCTGCCATGCTCATATCCCCAATTTCATCTAAAAATAAAGTTCCACCATGGGCTTGTTCAAATTTACCAATCCTTTGCTTGATCGCTGAAGTGAAACTTCCTTTCTCGTGACCAAATAATTCGCTTTCTATTAATTCTGTTGGTATTGAAGCACAATTAACTTCTATTAGTTGATTGTTGGCTCTAGTACTCCTTTCATGAATCCACCGGGCTACAAGCTCTTTTCCAGTTCCGTTTTCTCCAGTGATTAATACTCTTGCCTCGGTAGGTGCAACCTTTTCAATAGTATCTTTAATTTTCGTAATTGCTGGTGTTTCACCAATGATATCATAAGTTTTTGCAACACGTCTTTTTAAAACCTTTGTTTCAACTACTAGATCATTCTTCTCAATTGCATTTCTTAGTGTGATGAGTAATCGATTTAAATCTGGCGGTTTCGTTATAAAATCAAAGGCGCCCTTTTTAGTGCTTTCAATGGCTAATTCAACATTTCCATGACCCGAAATCATAACTACTGGAGTTTCTGGCTTGAGCGCTTGTATGCGTTCAAGTAATTCAACCCCATCTATTCCAGGCATTTTGACATCACACAAAATGACATCAAAATCATTTTTTTGAACTAACTGCCACGCTTTTTCACCATTCTCAGCAAGCGTTACATCAAATTGTTCATATTCTAATATTTCCTTGAGTGTTTCTCTTATTGGAGCTTCATCGTCTACAACTAGTATGTTTGGCATGTTTTATTTTTTATTGTCTACAAATATGGTGAATTATTTTTTAGACAGTAATCAATATACAATACAATTTTCCACTCTTTATTGACAAATTATTTATCACTTTTTTGTAATTGAATTTCAATTAGTTATGTATATTATTTAAAATAAACCATGTGTGTAGAATAATTACAATATCACAAACAACTTACTCATTTTCATTTGTGCTAAATATGTAATGAGAAAAATATGTTGAAAATTGCCACATAAAAAATATTTGTATATCTCTATCATTTGGAGCATATTTGTTATTGATTGAATTCAATTGAATCGTACATGAAAACAAAATTACTCGGTTCTCTATTGATTGGAGTAGGAATTATCGGAACGGTAGGAGCGCAGCAAGATCCTTCTTACACTCACTATGCATTCAATAAATTATTATACAATCCAGCTTATGCGGGCTCGTCAGGTAATTTTTGTTTGAATATTGTAAATCACCAACAATGGTTAGGATATGAAGACCAGTCTTCAATTTTGAAGACTCAAGGAGGAACTCCAATTTCTGAAGATTTTGCACAAAATATTGCACCTAGAACAACAGGTGCAGCATTTTCGGCACCAATAAAAATAAAAATTAAGGAAGAAAAAATCAATGTAGGTGGTGTATTTGCTTCGTTTATAAAGGATAATATTGCCTACGAAGAAAATACCTTTTTTAGAGGGGGATTAGCAGGGGCTTATGCATTACCAGATGGTTCTGAAATTAGAGCGGGTATAGAATTTACTTCATTAACCAAAAATTTAAATGGTGATAAGTTAAGAGCTCATGATCCAGGCGATCCAAATATACCAACAGGTATAACAGGGGATACAAAACTTACAATGGGTGGGGGAGTTTATTACACTAATCCCAATATATTAAATGGTCTTTGGGGTGGAGTAAGTATGACACATCTTATGCCCCAAACATTTGCGTATGGTTCGGGAGGTACAGTTAAAATTTCTACTCGACAACATTTATATGTTGTAAGTGGCGTTACTGTGGATCAGTTTATGGGTAATCCATCTCTACGATTAGATCCATCATTTCTAGTAAAATCAGCTATGGGAGATCAAGGTGGATTCGTTAAGCCTGAATTGGATTTACAAGGTTTAGTGACTTATAATGAATTGTATGCTGCAGGATTGAACGTTAGAGCATATGGCATGGGGCTCGATGCTGTGAGTATTTTACTTGGTTATTATGTGCCATTAGGCGGAGGAGCAGGAAATGTTCAAACTCTTCGTGTTGGATATGCTTACGATATTCCCGTATCCTATGTGCGTGTAGCAAGTGTTTATGGAACGCATGAGTTACAAGTTAATTATTGTTTCAATTTTGAGTTACCTTCAAGACCACCAAGGATTTACAGACACCCTAGGTGGATGATGAGAGATGTTTCATCGGAATAAATTTTATCCACATACAATAAACATTTTAAAAATTCGTTAATGAATGTGAAAGCGAAAAATACTTGTCTAATTGAATAGATTGTATATTTTTGCAACTTCACAAAAAATATACTGTAAAGTAAATAAAAGGAAAATGAGAAACCGAGTATTAGGTTTGTTTAGAAAATCATCACACAAAAGGACACTGCGAAACAGTGTTGTACGAGGACTATTCTATTCTTCAATAGCGTCAGTGGTGATTATTATGGCAGGTTGTCCTGGCGATACGGGCGATCTAACAGGTGTGTTAGGCCGTGCACCATGGTTCCATCAAAATCCTCCGGGAATGGTTTACGTAAAATCTGGAACATTCCATACGGGTCAAGGTACGCAAGATGTGTTCAATTCATATCTTCAACCAAATAAACAAATGACCATTACAGGTTTTTGGATGGATGAATCCGAAATTACTAATAATGAATATCGTCAGTTTGTTCATTATGTCATTGATTCTTTGCAAAGAGAAGTTTTATTACATCATGCGGGTGATCCGAGTGAGATTTTTGTACAAGAAGAAGCAGCGGATGAGCAAAACGTTACTAACTTTTCAAATGATATTGAGCAAAAGGTTCCATTATGGACGACTAGAACTATAGAGCGTTCAGATGAAGATTATGACCCAAATGAGGTAGCATATGATGATCAAGGAACAGAAATCAATCATTTTGTTATTAATCATGATGAACCAGTTGACTTGAGGCTATACATGAAAGATGCAGCAACACCTTTAGTAACTCTACTATGGGAAGACTCCTTCTACTATACAGGTAAAGAGCGATTCAAATTTCAAAAACAAGTTGATACTCGTCGCCTAGTCTATGAATATGAGTGGATTGACTATCGTAAAGCCGCCTTCGAGGATCGTGATCGTTACAATGGTATGAACAGAGAGAATTTTATTGTTCATGAAAATGTATTGATATATCCAGATACTTTATGTTGGATTCGTGATTTTACTTATTCTTACAACGAACCCATGGCACGCCATTACTTTTCGCACGTTGTATATGATGATTATCCTGTAGTTGGTGTGAATTGGGCACAGGCAAGAGCATTTTGCGACTGGAGAACTAATAGAAAAAATAGTTATTTCCGTCAACAAGACCTTCCAACAGAAGAGTTTTTTAGACTACCTACCGAATATGAATGGGAGTATGCTGCGCGAGGTGGTAGAATTGGAAATAGATTTCCATGGGGCGGACCTTATGCAAGAAATACCAAAGGATGTATGTTAGCAAACTTTTATCCACTGCGCGGAGATTTTGGAGCTGATGGAGGTGTATATCCGATTAAAGTAAAATCATATTTTCCCAACGATTTTGGATTATATGACATGTCAGGTAATGTTGCTGAATGGACTCGTACAACGTGGAGTGAAGGGAATAACACATTTGTACACTCATTAAATGGAAATTACGAAGTATACATTAAAGAACATGCTTACATGAACGGTAATTATAAGTACGGATATGGTGGTGGCCAATCGGGTAGTGCGAAAGCCTACGACGCAGCTAATCCAAATGATCTTCAGATTGCCCAACAACAGCAGGATTCTCTTTACAACATTCATAAATCTCGTAAACGTAAAGTTATTCGCGGAGGATCTTGGAAAGATGTTGCATATTATATTGAGTGCGGTGCCCGTACTTTTGAATTTCAGGATTCGTCTAAATCTTATATTGGATTCCGTTGTGTACAAGAGTATCTCGGACGTTCAGCACTTGACAAATCTGCAAACTGATTAACAACAAAACAATAAACAAAACCAAATAACAAAAACAAACTAAACTAATTAACATGAGCAAAAGTTTTTTTGAATCAAAGAAGTGGAAGAAAACCATGAATTTTATTTATGGTGTTGGTGCAGCCGTAGTAATTGTAGGAGCACTTTTTAAAATTCTTCACCTACCAGGTGCAAACATTATGTTGTCTGTTGGATTATTGACAGAGGCAGGGATCTTTACTATTTCTGCATTTGAACCAGTTCATTCAGAACCAGATTGGTCATTAGTATATCCAGAATTAGCGGGTGGTGAGCCAACTGATCGCAAAAAAGGTGGAAGTGTATCTCAACAATTAGATTCGATGTTAACTCAAGCTAAAGTAGGTCCGGAGTTAATTGAAAGTTTAGGCAGTGGACTGCAGTCGCTATCAACTAATGTAAAAGATATGGCTTCAATGTCTAGTGCTGCTGTTGCAACAAACGAATATGCAGAAAGTGCTTCAAAAGCTGCTTCAAATATGAATTCTATATCTGAAAGCTCTTCTGTGGTATCTGACTCTTTAGGAACTTTCTCCAGCAGTTTAAGCGGTGTATTGAATAATATCACTGCAACAGAATCTGCGACTGCACAGTTCAAAGAGGAAATAGAAACGTTAAATAGTAATTTGGCTAACTTGAATACCATTTATGGTAACATGTTAAGCGCAATGGGTAAATAATCGTTAATTAAAGAATAAAGATTTCATAAAATGGCAGGAGGAAAAGTTTCACCACGTCAGAAGATGATCAACATGATGTATCTCGTGTTGACGGCACTTTTGGCGATGAATGTGACAAAAGAAATCTTATTAGCATTTACGGTTATCGATAATTCATTGATAAAATCAACTGCTAACATTGACACAAAAACTGGTCAAATGTTAACGCAGTTGCAAAAAATATCAGGGGAAAATCAAGCTGCTGCGGCTGCTTTAAAGCACTCTGAAGATACCCGTAATATTGCTGGTGAGTTCGTTAATAAACTTCATGATATCAAAACAGATTTAATGCGTTATGTTCAGGGTGCACAAGATCCAAAGGATAATGGAATTGATCCAGTTGATGCATTAAAAATACCTGAAGATGAGGCAGAAAAGAAAGATTTTGAAATTTTCAAAAAATTTCCTTGGGCTTTAAATAAAGCTGGAGAAATGCCGCCATTGCAAGCAGGTGACAATCTTGATGATCATGTACGTTATTTTAACGAAGAATTACAAGGAAAAAGAGGTAAAGACCTTGAGCTGATGATTAACAAAGCGCGCGTAGATATGCTCGCTGTTATTTCAGAGGCTTTGAAGGATACATCTTTAACCAAGAATGCACAAACAAAAACTTTCTTATCTGGAAAGATGAAAGAATTGGCGCAAAAAACGGCACTTCAAGCGGGGAAAGTGGATGATCCATTTAGCACTAAGTCTGGAAAAATTAAAGATTCTGAAGGTAAAGAAATGGCATGGGCAGAGGTTTATATGCACTCAACACCATTGGCCGCAGTATTTGCAATGTTATCTAAGATTGAAAATGATGCTAAATTATTGGAGTCAGAAGTTTGCCAAACATTAGGTGAGGCAGTTTCTGCTGCAGACTATAAGTTCGATGCTATTTTACCGGTGGTTTCAGCTAAAACTGGAGCGGTTGTTACTGGTCAAACTTACGAAGCAGATATAATCTTAGCTGCATACAACTCAAAAGCAAATATGAAAGTATTCGTTAACGAGCGCGAGATTCCTGTAGAAGCCGGTAGAGGAAAATATAAGGTTACGCCGCAATCACCAGGTAGTAACAAAATGAATGTTAAAATTGAAATTCCAAAACCGGGCGGTGGAACTGATATTAAGACGGCCGAAGCGGAGTTTACTGCTTTTGCTCCTCAAGCTACTATAGCCGCTACAAATATGAATGTGCTTTACGTAGGTTTAAAAAACGATATTAGTGTTTCCGTTGGTGGTGTGGATCCCAAAAATGTCATAGTTTCAATCTCTCCCAGTTCTTCGGGAATTAGGTTAACAGGTTCTGGTGGAAAGTATGCTATAGAATTGAATAATTCATACCAATCGCAAGTTGTGACAGTTAATGTTGCTGCTAAGATTGATGGAGGTATTAAATCTATGGGTAAACAATTATTTAGAATTAAACAGGTTCCTAAACCAAGATTGACAGCGGGTTCCATTTCTAACTGGTCTGGGAGTTTGGATGCTAGTAAGGTAGCAGGTATAAACAGATTAACTGCGTATTTAGACGGTTTTGCATTTGAAGGTGTTAAATTCGAAATAATTAGTTATGGAGTGGAATTGAGACGTGGTGGTGGTAAAATGACCGGTGAAGGTCAGGGTCCAAATGTTTCTGGAAGTGTAAAAAATATTTTGAGCAAGGCACGTAGAAAAGATCAAATTATATTCTATGATATCAAGGCCAAAGGTCCTCTTGGAATGGTGTATCTGGATAATGTTAATTGTTCAATTAAATAAATTTAAATATGAAATTAAAGTTTGTTTTTTGTTTAATTTTCTTTTCATCACTGAGCTTGTTTGCTCAAGATTTTGAAATGGATGATGCGGGAGATGATAACTTCGGTGATTTTAATGATAATTCTTCTAATGGAGACGATGGTGGATTGACCTCCGATTTTTCATCAGGAGATGATGGTCCAAAGGAAATTTCTGTTGATTCAGTGCTTAAGGATAGGTATAAAGATTGGAAACCATCTTATGCTCCTGATGGTTCAAAAAATGGTGATCCAAAACGATATGTCGAACCCCAATTTGTAAACAAGGACACATTAGATGCAATTTCAAATGGTCGTTTAAATCTTATAACGAGACCATATTTAGTAGAATCAGATATAAAATTTCGAAAAAGAATTTGGCGCCGGCTAGATTTAAACCATAAGGAAAATCTTGTTTGGAGGTGGCCAGGGGCTCCAATTACAAAAATTATTCATGAGTTAGCTTTGGAAGGTGTAGTACCTACCTATTTTACTGATTCTTTTGAATTTGGCGTTCAAGGCTATATGTCACCGGAAGACGTTCAAAGACGATGTAAGTACTTAAAAGATACTTCCCTATTAAAGGCTTCACATTTAGATCCTGATGACCCAGCAAACTACAAGGATATGAAAATTCCAGGGTTTTACACATTTGAAGATATATTGATGTTTGAAATTATGGAAGATTGGATTTTCGATTATAAACATGGATCATTTGAACCTATTATTATTGGAATTGCTCCCATAATGTTAAATGTTACAGGTGCTGATCAGTCCAAAAATCCGACCTACAGAGATCTTGTAAGTTGGCATGATGGTCTTTATTGGGTAAAAATGGCTGATTTAAGACCGACGCTTGCACAGTCAGAGGTATTTAATAGATATAATGATGCGCAGAAATCTAACTGGGATAGACATATAAATATTGATCGAAGATTTGATAGTTATATTGTAAAAGAATCGAATGTATATAATCAATATATTCATGAGAGGCCAGAAACTAAATTTGATAAAATTGCGGCTAAGCTAGAGGGTGAAAGAATAAAAAATGATCTTTTTATATTCGAACATGATTTATTCGAATATTAAGTAAATTTATAAATAACAAAAAGGCGGCTATATAGTCGCCTTTTTTTATGGGTATTTGCAAAAATGAAAGGAACATTTTGTATCTTTGCCGTTCATTTATCGTTATGTCATTTATTTTGAGTGAATTTGATATTGAGTTTGTCAAGCTGAAAATAGCAAAACACTCCTTGGAATATCATATCGATAAAACGTTCTTTGAAAATTTTAATAATTCTGATGTATTGAGTTCAGATGTTAAAGTGCAAGTTCTCCTAGATAGGCAGGAAAGTATGTTGCTCTTGAATATCCATGGTGATGGAATGCTTAATATGCAATGCGTGCGTTGTTTAAATGATGTAAGTTTTAATGTTAAACCTAATCATAAATGTATTTATCATTTGAATCAAGAAAATTTCAATAAAAATGATAATAACCCATTAGATTTAGATGTAGTTTATTTAGCCTCTAATGAGTTTAAAATAAATGTAGCGCAATATGTTTATGAATCATTTTTAACTCAAATACCTATGGTTGTTAACTGTGAATTAGAGAATAATAAATCTTGCGATTCAACCATGTTAGAAAAATTAAAAGGAGTTTCAAAAAACGAAAGAGAAAAAGGAACAGATCCCAGATGGGATGCGTTAAAGAAATTAATAGATAAAAAATAAAATAGGAAAAAATGGCACATCCAAAGAGAAAAATTTCCAAAACACGTAGAGATAAGCGTCGTACACATGACAAACACACAGCTCGTCCTATGATTGCTGATCCAGTTACTGGTGACGTTTCCCTTTACCATCGTGTTAACCTTGAAACAGGTATGTACCGCGGTGTAAAGGTTATGAAGGGTCGTAACGATTAACTCTTAGCGACAATGAGAATTGGAGTTGACGCAATGGGTGGAGATTATGCTCCACTTGAAGCAATTAAAGGGGCGACACTTTGCCGTGATCGTTTCGTTGATGTCAACTTTGTTCTATACGGCGATGAAGCAGTTATAAAACAAGTTGCAAACGAGCATAATCTTGATATTTCAGGTCTCGAAATAGTACATTGTTCTGAAGTTATTAAAATGGGTGAGCATCCAGTTAAAGCAATAGCTGGTAAAAAAGACTCTTCCATATTTAGAGGTTTTGTAGACCTTGCTGAAAAGAAAACACAAGCGTTTTTCAGTGCGGGGAATACTGGAGCTATGTTAGTTGGTTCAATTCAAATTCTTAAAACAGCGAAAGGTGTTGAGCGACCTGCACTTTTAGCCAGTGTACCAAAGCCTAGCTTTAAAAGTGGTATAATACTTGATGTGGGTGCTAATGCCGATAATAAGCCTGAGCATATACAACAATTTGCCATTCTTGGGTCTATCTATGCTAAATATATACAAAAAATCGACGATCCTAAAGTTGGACTCGTTAATATAGGTGAAGAGGATGAAAAGGGTAGTATTCTTTCTAAAGCAAGTAATCAAATCCTTCGAAATACGGGTCAAATTAATTTTGCAGGTAATGTTGAAGGTAGAGATGTTTTTAAGGATGGCGTAGATGTTTTAGTTTGTGACGGATTTACCGGGAACGTAATTGTAAAAATAATAGAAGGTTTTTATTACCATTTAACCAAGAATGGGGTTGATGATCCTTTTTTGAATCAGTTGAATTTCAATGATCATGGCGGCGGCCTAATTTTAGGTGTAAATGCTCCTGTCGTTGTTGGTCACGGTATATCTAAGGCTAGTACATTTATTAAAATGGCTGAATTGTGTATTAATTCAGTTGAATCAAATTTTTGTGAGCATGTTAACGAAGCTTTTACTAAATTGCTTGCTCAACAATCATCTGAAAACTAAGAATGAGTTTTAATGCAGCAATAACCGCAGTCGGCGGTTACGTTCCAGAATATATTTTAACAAATAAGGAACTTGAAACTATGGTGGATACCAATGACGAGTGGATTCGATCACGAACTGGTATCATAGAAAGAAGAATATTAAAAGAAGAAGGGAAAGCCACTTCTGATCTTGCAGCTAGGGCAATCTTGCCAATGCTCGAGAAAAAAAATATCGATCCAGCAGAAATTGATTTAATTATTTGTGCTACAGTTACTGGTGATTATATTTTCCCTGCTACTGCAAATGTTATTGCTGATAAAATCGGAGCAGTTAATTCTTGGAGTTTTGATATTGCTGCCGCTTGTTCCGGTTTTTTGTATGCACTTGAAACAGGTGCTAAAATGATTGAATCAGGAAAATATAAAAAAGTTCTTGTGGTAGGTGCTGATAAAATGAGTGCTATCGTTAATTACGAGGATAGAAACACTTGTATTATTTTTGGTGACGGAGCGGGTGCAGTGTTATTAGAGCCTAACTATGAAGGAAATGGGGTTATTGATTCTATTTTGCGATCTGACGGAAGCGGTAAAGAGTTTCTTAAACAGCCTGCAGGAGGATCTATGATTCCACCATCACACCAATCAATAGATGATAGATTACATTATGTTCATCAAGAAGGTAAGACCGTTTTCAAATTTGCCGTAACAAACATGGCTGATGTAAGTTATGAAGTAATGCAACGTAATGGGCTTACTGGTGATGAAGTCAATTGGCTAGTTCCGCATCAGGCAAACTTAAGAATTATTGATGCAACTGCAGATAGAATGGGATTGGATAAATCAAAAGTTTTAATCAATATCCAAAAATACGGAAATACAACTGCAGCCACTCTTCCTTTGTGTTTGTATGATTTCGAATCTCAGTTCAAGAAAGGTGATAATTTAATTTTTAGCACTTTTGGTGGAGGTTTTACTTGGGGTGCACTATACCTCAAATGGGCTTATTAATCTACTCGTTTTATTAAACATCCATATATAAAATCACTTCCTCCAAAATGGGAAGTATGAAAATGATTTTGCCACTCCACTGAATAATTAGAGTTTGTGTTTAAGAATTTATCTACTACATCTTCGTTTTCAGCGCGAAATATTGAACATGTCATATAATAAATGAACGAATGACTGTGATTATTTGCAATGTTTTGTAAATATCTTAATTGGCGAACTGAGTAATTCAATATTTCACTTTTGTTAGAGAAGCTAAGCCTTTCAGGAGTTCTTCTCCATGTGCCGCTTCCAGAACAAGGCATATCGGCAATAACAATTTCGGTAGCAGGTATTTTAGATATAGAATCAGCTTTTGATAAATCAATGATTTGAGTTTCTGGATGAGGTATATCTAATAGGGCAAATCTGTTTTTTAAATTATTTATAATACTTTTTCTAATATCCGAGGCTATGTGTTTTTTATTATTCAGTAAATAGCTTAATAAAATACTCTTACCACCTGCACCTGCGCATGTTTCCCAAATTGAATTGGGTTGCATTTTTTCCAATAAAAACTTAATACTTGCCGTACTCGACCAATCTTGTATTATTCCAGCTCCACTTTCAATATACGTTTCCAAGTTTGTATCTGCCTTAAAAGCAATACAATTATCTATATCAGTTCGTTCTCCATTTTTTATTTCACCAATAGAATTTAAATGATATAGAAAAGTTGGAGCTTGTGGCAGAAACCACTCTTTTAAAATCGTATTATCAATTCCGGCAGATAATTCTAAATTGAATTTTTCATAGGGAGATGTTTTTAATTCCTCGGGATCTTCCAATTTGTTAATCAAAAAATCAATTGTATTTGAGTCATTCAAATCATCTATTTGATGTGCTGTCTTCCAATATAAATACGATATTTCTCGGTAAAATTTGCGGTCCTTTGATCCCCAATTTTTATTTTGTTTAAAAATTTTTTTTATGTATATAGAAAAGGGGATATCTCCGGGATATTCTTTAATAAATGAAAGGGCAATCTGTATCCGACGGTGAATTATGCTCACTTAATCCCAACAAATTAATTCTGATTCTTTTCGGTAAATAAACCTAATTCCTTTATTTATCATACCATATTCGCTTTTTTTAAGAGCAATGTTATTTATTGTTCCTGAAAATTCAGCTTTTGGCAAAAACTCCATAAAATCAATCCCAAATGTTAACAATGCATTTCCAATAAACCACATTTGATCATAACCTTGATAACCAAATCTGCTAGGTTCTGCATGGAAACTATCTAAGTATTGATTAGAAAATTCTTGCGTGCTTGAATCTAATCCGAAAATATAATTTATTGTGGGGTAAATTATTAATGACTCATCAACTTCCTCCGTAGATAGGAAATTGTCAAACCAAGTATGATCTGCAATTATATAACTGTTGGTCTTTCTATTAATTCTTTTAGTTAGACTCAATTTTTGAGTTTGGGAAATTCCATCAATCACCATGATAATATCATCACCAGAAGGAATATTTGGTTTTATAGATCCATTTTTGTAGCTATGATAACTCACAGTTTTACTATCCTTATCATCTTTTAATAGATTTTTTACAGTGATTTGCGCTTTAGCTATATTATTAGAAATAATGCATATTTTGTAGTTTGAAAACCTGTTAACTACTCCTTCGAAAACAGATTCAAATCGATTCTCTTTTTTCTGAAAAAAGTTAATGGTATTAGAATTATTTTTTAGGTATTTTAAAGGAGATACTTGTATAATAGTTGGGTTTGATTGACTAATCTCAACGGCCACTTTATCGTCGATAGGTCCAATAAGAATATCTAAAGATTTAAAGGTATTCGATTCAATTATTTGGTTTAGTTCTGTGGTAGATTTCCCATGAGAATTCCATGTGTAAACATCAGCACTAAAACCAAGTTTAGATAGGTTTTCAAGTGCAAGCTGAATGCCACCATAGAAATCCATCATGGCATATGATATTAATTGCTGTTGTTTATCAATATTCCCTTCGGCATCAGTTGATGCTGAAAACGGAAGAAACACACCAATCCTGTAATTGCTATTTGATTTAATTTCACTTTGACCGTTAATATTTAAAATTAGTAACGAGAGAAATAAAATAATGAAGCTCCTATAAAGATTGTATTTTTTAGTTATTCCCATTCAATTGTTGCTGGTGGTTTTGAACTTATATCGTATACTACTCTGTTAATACCTTTTACACGATTAATAATTGCATTTGATATATCTGCTAACATTTCGTAGGGTAAATGAATCCAGTCAGCCGTCATTCCATCGGTACTTCCCACAGCACGTAATGCCACAACCTGTTCATATGTTCTTTCATCACCCATGACTCCGACGCTGTAAACCGGCAATAAAATTGCTCCGGCTTGCCAAATTTTATCGTACCAGCCAGTAGATTTAAGTTTCTCTATATATATGGCATCTGCTTCTTGCAATAATTTTACTTTATCTGCAGTGATGTCTCCAAGAATTCTAATTCCCAATCCTGGTCCAGGAAAAGGATGTCTATTTAGGAAACTATCTGATAAACCTAATGCTTTTCCTACTCGTCTTACCTCATCTTTGAATAACATTTTTAAAGGTTCAACCACTTTCAAATGCATTTTTTCTGGTAATCCACCAACATTATGGTGACTTTTAATAGTTGCTGAAGGACCTTTAACACTTACACTTTCAATAATGTCTGGATAAATAGTTCCTTGAGCTAACCACTTCGCATCTTTTATTTTAGCCGCTTCTTTCTGAAAAACTTCAACAAACACTCTTCCTATTGCTTTTCGCTTTCCTTCTGGGTCTGAAATTCCCGATAGTGCATTATAAAATTCCTCAGAAGCATCAATACCTATTACATTCAAGTTAAGCTGTCTATAATTTTCTAATACCTCGTGGAATTCATTTTTTCTGAGAAGACCATTATCAATAAAAATACAAACTAATCTTTTTCCAATGGCCTTATGGAGTAACAAACTGGCAACGGTTGAGTCTACACCGCCAGAAAGCCCTAAGATTACGATGTCTTGTTCACCAATTTCATTCTGAAGTTCTAAAACTGATTCATCTACAAAATGACCAGGGGTCCAATCACCCTTACATCCACAAACTGAATATACAAAGTTTTTAAGTAGCTCTAATCCCTCAGTACTATGATAAACTTCAGGGTGAAATTGAATTCCATAAGTAGGATTTTCAGTACCTGTTAACTCGAATGCCGCTACGGGAATACTATCCGTGGTTGCAATTATTTTTGTATTTTCAGGTAATTGAGTGATACTGTCGCCATGGCTCATCCATACTTGGCTTTCATATGTTAGTCCGTCAAGTAAGGCGTTATGATTGCCATTTTGTATCATTTTAGCACGACCATATTCCCTATGTTCACTTTTTTCAACAATTCCTCCATGAGATTTTGCCAAATATTGAGCACCATAACAAACACCTAAAAGCGGAACTTTCGAATAAATTTCTTTAGTATTGATTTGCGGGGCATCTTCATCATTCACAGAACATGGACTACCACTCAAAATAACGCCTTTAACTCCATCATTATAATCTATGGGTTTGTCGAAGGGTTGAATTTCACAAAAAACGTTTAATTCTCTTAATCTTCTGGCAATTAGTTGAGTGTATTGTGATCCAAAATCTAAAATGATAACTTTCTCAGACATCTGACTTCAAAATTAATTCAAAAAGTCGGTTGATTTTAGATTCTTCTGAACATTTCTATCAATTGATAAATTGCATGTTGAAGTGCTCTTTTCATGAACTCTTTACGGTCTCCTCTCAATTTATAATATTTTATTTCAATCTTATCATTGAATCTAGTGCCGATGTAAATACTACCTACGGATTTATTTTCAGTACCTCCGCTAGGACCAGCTATTCCAGTAGTAACAATTGAACATTCTGTTTTGAATCTATTTTTTAGCCCTTGGATCATCTCAGTGGCTACTATTTCGCTAACTGCGCCATATTTATTTAATGAATCATTTGAAACTCCTAAAAGGTGATTTTTAGATTCATTACTGTAAGTTACCAAACTACCTGGAAACACTTTAGAAATGCCAGGCTGTTTTACGAGTTCATTGGCAATATATCCACCAGTGCAACTTTCGGCAGTAGAAATTTTCCAGTTATTCATTAGTAGATATTGAGTAAGTGTTTCAATAGGAGATAGGCCTTCTGTTGAAATAAGCTCAGGACCCAAGCTTGAGATTAAATCTTGCCAATAAACATTAAAAGATTCTTCTGAATAATTTTCTAACAGCGTTAGCCTCAATTTTACTGTGTGGTAATTGGGCAAATATGCTAAGGTAATTTGTGGAGGTAATTTAGATTCAAAGTAATTTAAGTCCTCACTTATTTGACTTTCAGGTTTCATCATTGTAGTGAGTGTCTTGTATATTTTTGGTGTTAAATTAAATCGTTCTGATAATTTTGTTAAAATGGAATTTTCCCAAATTGACCTTACTTCATAGGGGACACCAGGTAACGATATAATTATTGAATTGTTTTTTTCAAACCACATGCCTGGAGCTGTACCTACCGGATTGAACAAAGTTTCGCAATTATTTGGAAGATTTGCTTGATGTCTATTGATATCTGATAATGATTTACCCTTGGATGCAAATATTTTTTCTAGATGTTTTTCTACATCAGAATCCCTTCTCCAGCCTCCTCCAAAATAATCTTCAAGAACAATTTTTGTTTTATCGTCTTTTGTTGGACCCAATCCTCCCGTGATAAAAATTAATTTAAAATTAGTTAAGCCATTTTCTAATGCATCAGTTATTGCAGTTTTGTCGTCAGAAATACAAATTTTAGTTTTAAACTCTATTCCCAGGTTTTTAAGTTGCAGTGCCAGGTAATTGCTGTTTGTTTCTATTGTTTGTCCTAATAAGAGTTCATCACCAATACCTATGTAAAGCGCATGCATATTCAAATTTACAACGATTTGTGTTGACAATTGGTTTTATCGATTAAGAAAAGAAGTAATAAGTTTGTTGAAGTGACAAAGAACATAATAATATACACAGATGGTGCAGCCTTAGGCAATCCTGGTCCTGGTGGTTTTGGAGTTGTAATGATTTACGGAGAATATAGAAAAGAGATAGCCGAAGGTTTCCGTAAAACTACAAACAACCGTATGGAGTTAATGGCGGTGATAAGGGCACTCCAGAAAATAAAATCAAAGGATATTCCAGTAGAAGTATATACCGATAGTAAATATGTATGTGATGCTGTTTTAAAAGGGTGGTTGGAGAATTGGAAAAAGAAAGGATTCAAGAAAGTCAAAAATCCAGATTTATGGAAATTATTTGATCAGGAACATCAAAATTTCAAACAGGTAAATTTTAATTGGGTAAAAGGTCATGCAGGAATTAAGGAGAACGAACGTTGTGATGAATTAGCCACAGGTATTGCTAGAAAAGGGCCTACTGCAATAGATTCTTATTACGAATCTCAAGAAGAATCGGGAGAACTTTTTTAAAACTGACTTAACAATTCTTTGGCTGTTTGATAAGCACTTTCCAATTGTTCGGTTCCTGATAGCATTTTTGAAATTGCTGTAATTCTTTCTTCATCAGTAAGTTTATGGATTTCGGTTCTAGCTGTTTTATTATCGATTTTTTTAACAACTTCAAATTGGTGCTGACCGGCACTTGCTACTTGCGGTAGATGAGTAATACAAATTACTTGATGTTTATCTCCCATTTCCCTCATGAGAATTCCCATTTTAGCTGCTACATTTCCACTAATACCGGTATCGGCCTCATCGTAAATAAGCGTTGGAAATTGATGGTTTTTTGAAATAATGCTTCTAAAAGCAAAACTCAACCTTGATAATTCTCCTCCGGATGCTATTTGAGATAATGATTTCATACTTACGCCTGGATTTGAGCTAAACAATAAATCAACTGAGTCATTCCCATTTTCCGAATAATCTTGAAGTTTTTCCCATGAAAATTTTATTTGGGTATGTTCCATCGAAAGGCCTTTTAGAATTGATAATACCTCTTTTTCTAATAAACTAGATTCACTTTTTCTTGCTTCTGATAATTGATTGCCTTTCGAGGTTAATTGAATTAAGAGTTGGTCAACATCAGCCTCTAACTCTTCAATTTCACTCGAAATCAAATCGTTTTGATTTAATTTTTGATCGAGCTGTTCTTGAATATTTAACAATTCTGAAACTGATTCAACTTGATGTTTTCTTTGCAATCGATGAATCTCTCCAAGTCTTTCATTTAATTGATACAGGAATTGGGGATTGTCATCTGTATTCTCTGCTAATTGAAATGATTCTGATGCAATATCACTCAATTCTACAATGCAGGACTCAATTCTTTGCAGGATATCCTCGTACTGTTTTGAAATTGAAGAAATGGATTGAAGATCTCTAGAGATTTCACGTAGAATATTTCTAATACTTTGTTCATTTTCTTCAATCAAGGAGTTTACCTTAAATAAAACCTGTTGAATTGTTTCTGCCTGACTAAGTTTGGCAATCTCATCTTCAATGGTTTCATCTGCAGTATTTAAATTTAATGAATGTATCTCGTTAAATAAGAATTCATTATAATCTCTGTCTTTTTCAAATTCTAATTTTTTTCTTTTTAAAGATTTTAACTCGGATTCCTTAGTACGATGAATTTCAAAAATATTACGATATTCTATAAGTAATTCTTCAGGGATAAGAGAATCCACAAGGCTCAATTGAGCCTCATTTTGAGTCATCAGCAATGACGAGTTTTGACTTTGAATATCAACCAAATAAGATCCGATAAGTTTTAATGTAGTAAGATTAACAAGGCAGTCATTTACGAATGATCTTGATTTTCCTTGTTTTGTGATTTCGCGTCGGATTACACAAGAGTCTGAGTAATCAATTTCATAGTTGTTGAAAATAGAATTGAGATTTAATCCGGCAATATTAAAATTTGCTTCTATAATACACTTTTCTGATTCATCTGCGATATCAGTTGTATCTGCACGTTTACCAAGAATTAAACTAAGTGCACCAAGTAGAATACTTTTTCCGGCACCAGTTTCCCCAGTAATGATCGTGAGTTTTTTGTCAAAATTGATCTTAAGCTCATTGATGAGTGCATAATTTTGGATATACAGTGAGCTCAACATATATCAAACTATCGCGTTAATATATCATTCATTATCCAAAGATTCTCATTTATACTTTTCTTATTGTATATAGCATCTTGGAAGGGTGTGAAAGAAATTTCATTGTTAATGACTCCAATAGCAACATTTGTATTTCCTTCGGTTAAAGCTTTTACTGCGTGTGCGCCAATTCGAGAAGCAAGTATTCTATCGTTAGCAGATGGCTTTCCACCACGTTGGATATGGCCCAATACAGTTACTCTAGAGTCTATGTTAGGAAAAACATCTTGGAATTTTTTTGCAATATCAAATGCGTGACCGTCTTCATCTCCTTCAGCTACAACGAAAATTGAAAATTTTTTGTTCCTTGATTTTTTTTCATAAGAATCGATAATATCTTCAAATTCATTATCCTTTTCAGGAATGAAGATACCTTCAGCACCACCTCCAATTCCAGCATAAAGGGCAATATGGCCTGAGTGCCGTCCCATGACTTCAATAAAAAAAACTCTATCATGAGCATCTGCAGTATCTCTAATTTTGTCCACTGCATCCATGGCTGTATTTATGGCTGTATCAAAACCTATTGTAAAATCAGTTCCGAATAAGTCATTATCAATAGTTCCTGGACATCCAACTATAGGAATTTGGTATTCCTCGTTGAATTTAAGTGCTCCTGTATAGGTTCCATTTCCTCCAATAGCAACGATCGCATCTATGCCATGAGATTTTAAATTATTAAAAGCTTTTTTTCTACCTTCCGGAGTCATGAACTCTTTGGATCTTGCAGTTTTTAAAATAGTACCACCATATTGGATAATATTGGCAACGGAAGATGCATCCATAGGGTGGATATCATTTTCAATCATTCCTTGATATCCTCCATGAATTCCAAAAACTTCCATTCCAAAATGCACACTTGATCTAACAACGGCGCGAATACAAGCATTCATCCCAGGGGCATCACCACCAGAGGTGAATACCGCAATTTTCTTTATTTGTTGGTTTGGATTTGACATTTTTTGTGGAGCTTCAAATTAACAAAAAAACCCTCGAAGCATCGAGGGTTTTTATATAAAGTGTAAATATTTATTTAGAAAATCAATCCGCGCATGTCAAATTGGTAGTAATCATTATTATTTCCAGCTGCTGGCAAGTCAACAACTCCAGTGATTTTCACAAGAAATAAATTGAACTCAATGTCTTGTCCAGAACGTACTAAAATAACATCACCTACTTCCATATCTGATATGGTTTCTTTCAAACTGTTCTTATTTGCTTTGTAAAGTTGGAATAAGTAAGTAGTTGAAGTTCCATTCTGCCAATCGTTTGGATCAACTTTTACAAATGTAGAACCATTGTTAGATTTCCAAGTTTTTGACCACTCCGCTTGACCTGTAGTAGTTGCATCAATAATGTCTTGATTTGCAGGTGTACCGGTAATCATTGCATTCGCTCTATATAAATCAAAAGAAATGTTCAACCCCTGAGAGTTTGCATTATACAATTGAAAGCCACTTTGTCCATCTAAGCTAGCCTGAATAGGCATTACTGAAACAACCACTTTAGCTTCACCCGTAGTTCCATTTCCATCATTTGCGGTAATGGTGTAAGTTACATCATCTCCAACAGAACCTAAAAGGATAGTGGTGTAGGTGAATTCGGTTGATTTAGAGGTGATTGTAGTATCAAAAATATTTTCTGTTTTACCATCCCAGGTTGCTTTAATTGAAACACTAGCAAGGGCTTCAGAACCAGCAGTGGCAGAAACTACAAATGAGATTTCCTCACCGGAAATAATTTCTGTGTTCGTTGTTAGTCCACCTTCTTTCAATGTTACCGTTGGCTTTGGAGTATCACTAGCGCTGTCTCCACATGCTCCCAAAAATCCTAAGATCGGAAGAGCTAATGCCGCAATAATTAATTTTGTTTTCATTGTTAATCTATTATCTGTGTTTACAAATTTCGAGAAAATAGATGTAAATACAAATAATAAATAATGTGTCAAAATGTCTTGAAATATGACAAGCTGTTCAAATGTTTTCGAAATTATTCATAAAAATTACAAAATTCGTCTTACAATTTTTGTTCGTGAACATTTGGCATAAGCGTTGTAGTTTTGAAGAATAATGTTCGAAAAAGATCTAAAGTTCATGGGTATGTCAGGTGATGAAGATACAGTTGATGAATCTCCAGAATTCCTTCCACTTTTTTCTAAACAAGAAGAAGATGAAAGTAACAAAATGGAAATTCCTAACGAATTACCCGTTTTAGCTATAAAAAATACAGTTCTATTTCCCGGAGTGATTTTTCCAATTACCGTTGGTCGAGATAAGAGTATAAGACTTGTTAAAGAAGCAAATAAGAAGGATAAAACTATAGCATTAGTTTCACAAAGGAATTCTGACATTGAGGACCCATCAGGGGATGATTTGTTTGAAGTTGGTGTATTGGCAAAAATTATCAAACTAATGCGAATGCCTGATGGAACAACAACTGTAATAATCCAAGGTAAAAGGAGAATAAAAATAGGAGAGTATACAGCTATTGAACCCTATTTAAAAGCTAAAATTCATCCTGAACCAGATTTGAAATTCAAGGAGGATAAGGAATACAGGGCAATTATTGATTCAATTAAAGATATTTCTAATCGAATTGTAGTACTTTCATCAAATATACCATCTGAGGCAGCTATTGCGATTAGAAATATAGATTCAAGCGTTTTTCTCATACATTTTGTCGCATCTAATCTGAATATTACAGTTCCTGAAAAGCAACAAATACTGGAGAATTTAGACCCAAAAACTCGTGCTGTAAAGGTCTTGGAATATGTGACCAAAGAACTACAAATGCTTGAGTTAAAAGACCAAATTCAAAATAAGGTCAGAACAGACATTGATAAACAGCAGAGAGAATATTTCCTTCATCAACAAATAAGAGCTATCCAAGAAGAGTTAGGTGCTGATAGTCCCGATAAAGAAATTCAAAATTTAAAGGAAAAAGGTGCAAAAATGCGTTGGAAGCCCGAAATTAATGAGCATTTTGAAAAAGAGTTAGAGCGATTATCAAGGATTAATCCAGCATCGCCTGATTACTCTGTGAGCTTGAATTACGTGCAACTAATGTTGGAACTTCCGTGGGAATCATTCACCAAAGATAATTTTGATCTAATTCATGCGGAAAAAGTATTAGATGAGGATCATTTTGGCCTCGAAAAGGTTAAAACTAGAATCCTAGAGTATCTGGCAGTATTGAAGTTAAAAGGAGATATGAAGAGTCCCATAATATGTTTATACGGACCTCCTGGTGTAGGTAAAACCTCTTTAGGTAAAAGTATAGCAAGAGCGCTAGGAAGAAAATATGTAAGAATGAGTTTGGGCGGATTGCATGATGAGTCTGAAATCCGCGGACATAGAAAAACATATATTGGCGCAATGCCTGGTAGAATTATCCAAAACCTGAAAAAGGTTTCTTCTTCCAATCCTGTTTTTGTTTTAGACGAGATTGATAAGTTAGGTCGTGATTTTAGAGGAGACCCAAGTTCTGCACTACTTGAAGTCTTAGATCCTGAACAAAATACTTCATTTTATGACAACTATTTAGAATTGGATTACGACTTAAGTAAAGTACTTTTTGTTGCTACAGCAAATTCGATAGATACCATTCAACCTGCTTTATTAGATCGAATGGAAATTATTGATTTGCATGGTTATAGTATTGAAGAAAAAGTTCAAATAGGCAAGAAATACCTTATTCCCAAGCAACGCAAAGCTCATGGATTAAAAGGTGCTCAATTGAAATTATCTGATACGGCCATCGTGAGTATAATTGAGCAGTATACAAGAGAAAGTGGAGTAAGAAGTTTAGATAAAAAAATTGCTGCGGTAGCCAGATTTATTGCAAAGAAAATTGCGTCTGAAGAAGAGTATAAAAAGAATATAAAACCAGAGGATATAGAAACTATACTTGGAAATGAGAAGCTAGATCCTGAGATGTATGAAAACAATGAAACTGCAGGGGTTGTTACAGGTTTGGCTTGGAGTCCAATGGGAGGTTCTGTCTTATTCGTTGAAAGTACTTTACTCCCAGGAAAGCCAGAACTGAAAGTTACGGGTCAATTGGGTGATGTAATGAAAGAAAGTGTTAGCTTGGCGAGTACTTTCTTAAAAGCGCATTCTGACTATTTAGAACTAGAGGCATCAATATTTAAAAACTGGGGTGTCCATATTCATTTCCCAGCTGGTTCCATACCAAAAGATGGTCCATCAGCGGGAATTACTGTTTTAACATCTTTAGCTTCATTATTCACTCAAAGAAAAGTTCGAGAAAACTTGGCAATGACTGGCGAAATAACCTTAAGAGGTAAAGTATTGCCGGTGGGTGGAATTAAAGAAAAAGTATTAGCAGCTAAACGTGCTGGAATTAAAGACATTATTCTTTGTAAGCAAAACGAGAAAGATATAGAAGATATTAATCCTGACTATTTAAAAGGATTAAAATTTCATTATGTAAATAATATGTTCGAAGTATTAGACTTTGCTTTGTTGGAAGAAAAAGTCAATAATCCTGTTAATTTACTGGCAGTTACCAATACTGCCGAAAGTTAATAATATATTTGGACATGATTCTTCAAAAGATTTGGAATTATATTTCGTTTAAAAAGAATAAAAGCGAAAAAAACAATCTTAACTTACGCATGATGCATGGCATAAATCGAATTTCTTTGATTATGTTCATGGTTGCAATTATTGTTATGGTTGTTAGATTCTGCAGATAGTTCTTTAGATGAAAAAATGTATCCAACTTTTTAAACAATTAGTTTTACTATTTTTATCCAACAGTTTATTTGGGCAAACAAATGTTTTCCTGAATGATGTAGGTGTTTCTACTAGACAATCCTCAAATATGGGATTTGTTCCACTTTTTGTTATTTCAAATTCAGAGGTTCAGTCACCACTTGATATGGCAGCCCCTGATATGGATAATGAGGTTAAAAATTACACAATTAAATTACCAAAACAAGAGGTAAAAGGGTGGTTGTATGGGTGGTTATTTCAAGAACATAATATTTCAGACTATAATTCGAATAACATTTTATTTATAACGAAAAACGAAAAGATTATTACCCATAAGGGACCTGCTCGGATTTTTGTATTGGATAGAAATCACGATTTCGATTTTACTAATGATAAAGTCGATACATTATGGGATTCTAACCCGAATAAATTAATCTCGTATTTTGAAGACTCTACAACAAGTACAGGGATTACAATTGAAAATTTTCCGCATAACAGATTCTGGAAATTCTCGAATATGATAGATTTATTTATAAATGAATCAAAAGGAAGGAGGGTTTTTGTTGGAGCTAAGTATTCACTAAAAGTAAAGAGATATCAATTAAGGTATTCCCAATTTAAAATTGGAAATCAGAAACTCATTTTTGGCATTTATGATAAAAATAACAACGGAAGAATTGATGACGTTGGAATAGATGAAGCCTTTATTGCTCAGAATTCAAATAAAACAAATGAATTTGATTTAAGAAGTTCAGTAGGTTTTGATAGCCAGATGTTATTGACTTGGCTAGGAAATGCTTATTTGGTAAAATATTACCCGTTGAATAAAGTATTTTCAATAAGGCAAGCAACAGTAAAATGTTCTGAGTTTACTTTAATGGTTGGACAAAAAATTCCTCGAGTAAAGTATTGTATTGCAAAGAAAGAAGGCGGTAGAAGTTCGATAAGGAAAGTTAACCAGGATAATGGTAAAGTTATTGTAGTTTGGAGTGCATTCGACTCTACATTTTCTAATGACTCTACCTTCTGGCATGATGCAATCAGATTGTCTAATAAAAACAAAAAAAATATTGATTGGGTGATGCTTAATTATGGTGGAGCCGTGAAATATTTGAGTCGTTACAATAGAACTTATAGTTTACCCAATGATTGTTTACAAGGAGTACTTAGTCCAAATGAAGTTGAAAAGTTAAAATTACAAGAAATGCCACAATGGTTCATTTTGGATAATCGAAATGTTATTCAAAAAATTGGGAAGGGGTATAATGAATACCAGCAATATCGAGATGAAATAAATTAAAAGGAGTACTGCAGAATTATTAAGAAGTACTCTTAAATTTGTATTATTGTACTTTATTTATGAAAAAAACAGCAGTTATTATCGTATTGTTGATACTATTGATTTTGTCAGCAGGAACCAATACCTATCTTTATCTCAACAATGAAGAGGCACTGGCCCAGAAACAATTAGAACTTGTTTCAATGAGAGACTCTATGCAAAAAGAGTTAATGCGCATGGAAGATTCATTAGATGCAATAGTACAGTCACTTCAGGAAGAAAACCAAATGTTAGCCAATAAGGTAACGGAATTGGAAGGAGATAATAACCCTAAGGTTATTGCAGCGTATCAGCAAATAAGATACTTAAGGAGGCAATTGCTTGAATATTCAGGCGGAGATATTAATGTAAACTCTTCTGGTAAAAAAGTAAATCTTTCAGGTATCAAAAAGCAATTAGCAGACGCCAAAGATAAAATCACTACTCTAACTGCGCAGTTGGATACAATTAGACACGAGCGTGATTCTATTATTGTTGGATACGAGGTTGTGGTGAACGAGAAAGAGGCTGTAGAAGTAGAAAATGTAGAATTAAAAGAAAGACTTGAGAGAGGTGCAATTCCTCAATTTGGAACACTTATTACTTCAGCATACGATAATAAAGGAAGATTAAAAGATAAAGCTTCTAAAATTCATAAATTCAAACTATCATATGATATTTTAGAGAACCCAATGGTTACAGAAATTGTTGAAGAGGAAGTAACCATTAGATTGATCGATCCAGATGGTGGTGTTTTATCATTGACTAATAAAAAATTACAAGATAAATCTCAAGTAAACACCGTTAAAGAAGTTGTTAAATTTGATGGTGCATTGCAAAAAGTTAAGATTAGTTTCCCCCCCAGTGGAACATTAAAAGGTAAACTAAAAAAAGGAAAGTATACTACTGAACTTTGGACCAGAGGATTATTAAGGCAAAAGAATACATTCACATTGAATTAATTGAGTTTCAATTAAAAATAAAAAAGGGAGCATATATATATATACTCCCTTTTTTATTGCTCAATAACTAACTACTAACATAAATCTGTGAAGTTATTACCTGGTGAATTTGTAGATGGTGCGGAAATAGAGATTGTAAATTATAAAATGATTGGTTTTGCTTTGAACTGATTATTGGTTGTTTTAAATGAACTATTAGTTTTCATTTTTATATTTTTGATAAGGTTTTAAATAAAAGGAGAGCTTTTCAGTCCCCCCTCTCAATAATAATTCAATCAATTCTTGTTCTTACCTCGATTTGGTTTTAGTTCTTTATCTGGATTGTATTTAATTCCAAAGAGTTTGTAAATCCGAACTTTCGTTAATTCATTTAAATAATAAAGATTTGGAAGGATGAACAAGGTAAGTATTGTTGCAAATCCTAAACCAAAGATCATAGTCCAACTCAAAGGTCCCCAGAATGCAACGCTATCACCTCCAAAATAAATATGAGGATTTAGTTCAGTAAATAAAGTTATAAAGTCCATATTTAAACCAACAGCAAGTGGAATTAGTCCTAGAATTGTACTTGCGGCAGTTAACATTACTGGTGTCATTCTTGTTCTACCTGATTCAATAACGGCTTCTTTTAATGTCATACCCTCATTTCTAAGCTGATCTGCAAACTCAACAATTAAAATTCCATTTCTAACAACAATCCCCACAAGTGCAACTAAACCAATACCTGTCATGATAACTGAAAAACTCATGTCAAATATGGCAAATCCAAGGAATACACCTATTACTGAGAACAAGATTTCACTCAAAATAATAATAGGTTTAGAGATGGAATTGAATTGAGAAACCAATATTACGATAATTAAAGCAATTGAAGCTAACATTGCCGTTCCAAGGAATCCCGCAGTCTCTTTTTGTTCCTGTTGTTCTCCAGTTAATGCAATTTCAATTCCATCGGTATTTGGATATCTCTTAAGTGCTTGTTCTACATTAGTAACAACTTCATTTGGAGCATAGCCACCAAGTACATTAGACGCTAAAGTAATAACTCGCTTTTGATTTAATCTGTTTATTCCACCATATGAGTTAGTATACTTTACATCTGCCACTGCGCTCAAAGGAATCTGACGAAGCATACCATCCGCAATCATATCACGAAAAGCAATTCTCGTATTTAAAAGAGCATTTAAATCATTTGTGGTAGATTTTTCAATTCTAACCATAATAGGGTAGTCTTCATTTTCATCTTTAAATTTAGAAGCTTCAGCACCATATATACTATTTCTCAATAACATCCCTATTTGGGTTGTACTAATACCATAGCGGTTTGCTCTTTCTCTGTCAATAACAATTTGAACTTCTGGCTTTGAACTAACAAAGTCACTTTTTAACTCTTCAACACCCGGAATTTTTTTATCCTCTAGGTAAAGTTTCAAAGAAGCCCCTGTTTTTACCAATGTTTCAAATTCATCTCCTCTAATTTCAATATTAATCGCTTTCCCTACAGGAGGTCCATTACGTTCCTTTTCTATGGTCATTTCAACTCCAGCAAATCCTGAAAGATTTTTTCTTATTTCATCAAGGATTTTTTGAGTACTTTGTCCATTCCGTTTTGAAAATTCTACAAATGCAACCGTAATCTTACCCATATTACTATTAATACTTCTGTCACCGCTATTGGGGTCAGTTGCACCTACAGCTACGTTAGAAATAACACTTTCAACTAGCTCCTTATTCGTTTCTTTATTTAATACGTCAAAAACCTTTTCTTCAGCAATTTTTACAATACTGTCGGTATGCTTTGCACTTGTTCCAGTGGGTAAAGTCATATAGATATAAGTGAAATTGGGATCGGCTTGTGGGAAGAATACTACTTCAGGTTTACGCAGAGCAGTAATAACAATACTTAATACAAATAATCCGATCAATGATACTAGAATCATTAATGAACGCTTCCCAGATAAAGACCAGGCAACAATCTTTCTGTAACCTTCTTGCACCTTCGGCCAACGAATGGTTTGAAAGCGATGAATAAATCCTTTTAAAAACCAATAGTGTAAAGCATATAAAGAGAATAAAAGAATAATAAAATTACCTAAACCAAATCCTCCCGCTAAATAACCAATTAATGCTAAAATGCTCCAAATAGCAGCATTTTTAATAAACTTCTTATTACTCTCAGCTGTTCTTTTTGGTTTTTCATCTTTTTGCATGAAATCAACAGCAAAAACAGGATTGATAATATAAGCTACCAAAAGTGAGGCCAAGAGAGTAATGATAAGTGTTACAGGGAGAAAGAACATAAATTTACCAACTACACCTTTCCAAAATGCCAATGGAACAAAAGGTGATAGGGTAGTTAGAGTTCCGGATAATACTGGTAGGAAAACTTCACCGGCTGCTTTTTTTGCAGAATCTACAATTGATAAATCCTCTTTATTGAAAATTCTATGGGTATTTTCAATTACAACAATTGCGTCATCTACAACAATACCTAAAGCCAATAAAAATGAAAATAAAACAATAAAGTTTAAACTGAATCCAATAGATGGCATAATCAAGAATGCAACAAAGCATGATAGCGGAACTGAAAGCCCTACAAAAATGGCATTTGTAGTACCCATAAAGAACATTAAAATCAACGTTACAAGAATGAAACCAATGATAATGGTATTAATCAGATCATGAACCGTAACACGAGTCTGTGTGCTTTGGTCGCCTGTAAAAACTACGTTTAAATTCTTTGGGAATGCACCGTTAGACTGAAGTTCAGAGATAATTGACCTACAATCATCAGATGCTTGGATTAGGTTCTCACCAGAACGCTTGACAATATTTAGTGTGATTACATTTTCACCTTCTAATCGTGCGTAGCTTTCCTTTTCTTTGAATCCATCCACTATTTCAGCAACATCTTTGATGTAAAGTGTTGCACCAGTGTTACTCCTAATTACGGTGTTTCCAATTTCAAAAGCATTTTTGAATTCCCCAGATACACTCAATGTTCTTTTCATTTTGTCAATGTCAATATTTCCTCCTGAAATACGCATATTTTCAAATTGAATACCGCGAACTATATCGTCAATTGTGATTCCAGCCCCAACCATTTTAGTAAGGTTCAGGTTTATTTGTATTTCGCGATCCAAAGCACCTACCATGTCTACTCGGGTAATTGAGGGCAGCGATTCTATCTTATCCTTCGCAATTTCTGCATAGCGTTTTAAATCTTGTAAGCTATAGTCCCCGGACATGTTAATGTACAAAATTGGCATATCGCTAAAGTTTACCTCCATCACAGATGGGTCTGAATCTAAGTCATTTGGCAAATCAGCCTTTGCCTTATCAACTTCATCTTTAACTTTAGCTTTTGCTACAGGAACATCTACATCTGTATCAAACTCAACAGTAATGATTGAAAAGTCCTGTTTAGATTGACTTTTTAACTTTTTAACTCCGCTTATTGATTTGATTTTCTTCTCAATTGGCTTGGTTATTAGGTTTTCAATATCCTTTGGAGATGATCCCGGGTAAACGGTCTGCACATAAATTGTTGGAATAACTATGTCAGGAAACTGTTCTTTGGGTAATTTGATGTATGAAAATATTCCTGCAATACTTATAAATATGGTCAGGATATAAATACTGGTTCGGTTATCGATACTCCAACTAGTAGGACCGAATTCTTTAAAAGATTTCTTCGCCATTTTATTTTGCTATTGAAACTTTTTGACCATCTGCCAATTCTTGGAAACCATTAACAATTAATTGATCGCCAGGGTTCAGCCCTCCTAGTATTTCGGTAGAATTCATATTGGTCTTGCCAATAATAATATTCACCTTTCTAGCGGATTTTTCTTCTGTACTGTATAGCATAACAAAAGTCCCAAGTTCTGTACTTTGGATTGAATTTGCAGGTATAGCAATTGCGTCATTCTTTATGTATTCAAGGATTCTCAGCTTGGCAATCATATTAGGCTTGATCGAATTTACCTTTGGTAATGAAACCTCTACCTTGAAAGTCCTGTTTAAAGGATCAATAAACTTAGAGGCAAAACTTACAATTCCAGAAACGGTCTGATTGAGATCAGGAAATAAAATTCTTACACTGTCACCAGCGTTTATTTTACCCGAATAGGATTCTGAAACCTCAGCTTTCACCTTTATATTACTTAGGTTCAACAACTTGAAATATGGCATACCCGGTGAAGCAACCTGACCAATCTTTAAATCAATAGACTCAACTGTTCCACTAATCGCAGATTTAATATTATACATATCAATATTGCTGTTTAGAGTATTTAGGCTTTTTTCAATTGCATCTCTTTGATTTTTTGCTGTTAAATACTGCACCTCTGTACCTATGCCCTTTTCCCACAAACGATACTGCTTTTCATAAATAGTATTGGCAAAACTTAATTGTTGCTCTAGTTCTCTTTTTGAACTTTCCAATGCCGTACGATCTAGAGTAGCAAGGATCTGACCTTTTTGAACAGTTTGACCCTCTTTTACGAGGATATCAGTAACAGTACCTGGGGCTTTTGCCGTTGCAATAGTGCTCCCCGATGCATTAACGATACCTTCGACTGTGATTTCACTTACAAACTTAGATGTTTGAACCTCCATGATTTCAACAAGTTTGTTTTTGGCATCTGCATTATCTCCAAGCATTGCCATTAACTCAGCCTCTCTTGTTTGAAGCTTCCCAATCTCAGCACGAATACTGTCTAACTCAGTTTGAATTTTTGCATTCTCAGGATTGCCTGAATTATTTCCGCAAGATGTAAACCATCCAACTAGTGCTAATCCAGCAATTAATAGTGGGTTCTTATTCATTTTATTTAATTGTTTTTCCGATTGAATTGTAATAGTCAATTTTTGCGATTACTAGATCGTAAAGTGCATTGATATAATTAATTTGAGCAGCTTTTAACTCAGTCTCAGCTTGAGAAATTTCTAAAGTACTACCCACTCCCTCTTTAAATTTTAACAATGTTTTTTCATGAATTTCATTCGCAAGATTCAAGTTTGATTTTTGAATATCTGCTTGCTCCACTCTAACCTTAATTGTTTGTAAAGCGTTATAATATTGCATTGTAGCCGCATTTTTGAAATTGTCCAAGTCAATTTGCGCTTGGTCTATTTTGTATTGTACTTCCCTGATTTTTGATGCAGTACTTAAACCATCAAAAAGCGTCCATTGAAGTTGTAAACCAACTACATCTGAAGGAACCCAATTATTATTGGGCGTAAGATTGCTTTCAAAGAAATTGAATTCTGGGCGCATGGTCATTTCTTGATGCTGGTAGAAGCCAACCAAACGAGGAAGAAATCCCATCTGATATCGTTTCTTATCTAATTTACCTAAACGAATGGATTGGTCTAATATGCTGTATTCTGGACGCATGCTAACATCAAATTTTTCCATATTATCAGAATCTATCATAGTGATTTTCTCATCTACAGTTTCAATTTTGTCTGTTAGTTCAATTTCCTTGCTCACGGACATACCTATTTGTACTTTTAAAGCATTCTTTAGAAAGGATACCGCGTTATCTAGTTTTTGTTTTTCAACTTCTAGGTTTGAAAGTGATAGTTTTAGACGTTTTACATCTAAATCCTCTGTAAAACCTTCCTCATACATTGCAGTAACATCATGTAGACTCTTTTTTACTGTTTCAATATTGGCGTTGAGCAATTCGATGTTTAACTCAGTACTAACCACTGCTAAGTATGATTTTGTAACGTTTGATATTAATTCTGCTTCGGTCTGATTTTTAATAAATTTACTCATATTGAGAAATTCTTGTGTTGCTTTCAGTCCAACTAAATATGAACCATCAAATAAGAGTTGATTTACTGAAATATTGGCAGTACTATTTACCTTTTGTTGGAATTGTAGAAATATGTACTCAGGCGCGCCAGGTTGAAATGCAAAATTTTTAATCCATTGACCAGGTACTGTTAAGTAATGCTGATAAGCTGCAGTAGTGCTTATTTGTGGTAATCCAATTGCTACCGTCTGTTTTATAGTTTCTTTTGAAATGCTAATGTCAATGTTTGCTTTCATTAAATCGGAATTATTTTTTAGCGCGTGATCTATAGCTTGCACTAAAGACAGTTTTTCTGAGGATTGATTTTCTTCAGACTGAGCATTTATACCTATTGAGGCTAAAAGCATTAAACCGATTGCGATGTATTTTATCATTTTATCTTTATTTTTTGAAATATTGTAATACAGCTTCTTGACCTTGCTGTGAAGCAATTCCCCTAACATGATATTCAATTAAGCTTTTAATTAAAATGGGTTCAAAATGGGTTTCGCGAGATGCCATTTTTTGTGTTATATGTAATAGCTCATTGGAAAAAACTTCGCTTATAAATTCTATAGGAATTTCTTTTCTAAAATACCCCAATTCAATTCCTATGATTATGTTTTGGTGAACCATTTTGCGAACAAAGTTTTTTCTAATTCCAACAATCTCTAAATAGATATTTTGATGATATTGTTTTAATTCTTTTATAAATGTTGGGTTTATTTCAGATAATTTTTTAATTGCTATATCAGATGCATGCCATAACTGTTCGACTGGGTTATGGTACCTATTTGCTATTTCAGCAATTTCTATTTCTATACGATTGAAAAAACCTAGAAAAGAAGACCTTACTAGGTCCTCTTTTTTGCCAAAATATTTATAAAGTGTCTTTTTAGAAATTCTTAATGGTTTGCAAACATCATCCAAGGAAATACTTCTTAGACCCGAAGTGAAATATAAATTTTCAGCAGTACTAATTATCCTTTCTTGGATTTCCATTTTTTGCAGGCGCAAAACTAATAAAAATCCAAATTGGAAACTTTGTTTGCGTGTTGAGTTTCCTTTAAATAAAGGTTGTTATCGATAATTAATGAATTTCTATCGACCAAGGAAGTCTCATTTGAATACCTTGAATATTAATCAAATCCTTTTGAGATTTATTCACTGCTTTGATTACTGCAGATTTGCTAACAGTATTATCCATGTATGTTTCAATTCCAGCATTGAAAATCTCTTGTAAGGGACTTTGAGATTTTGGATACTCCACAATTCTGTAATTTTCCACTTTAGATTTAGCTGCAGCAGCTGATATTGCACGTTCTATGTTACCAAAATCATCGATTAGGCCAATTTGTTTTGCGATAATTCCAGAGTATACCTTTCCTTGAGCTAGTTGTTCTACTTCAGTCATAGTTAGACCTCTGCCGCGAGCAACAGTCTTTTTAAAATCTATGTATATCTGGTTTACAGTATTTTGCATGACTTGGGCCTGGAAAGAATTTAGCGGTTGATCAGGTCGCCAAAGTTCTGAATGATCGCCCACGCCAACTGATTCATAATTTAAATGAGTGTATTTATTGAAGAATTCTTTTGTATTGGGTATTAATGCAAAAACACCAATAGAGCCAGTAATACTGTTTGGAAGGGCAAAAATACTATCGGCCAAACATGATATGTAATATCCACCAGAAGCTGCAACATTTCCATAAGAAGCAATAACGGGCATCTTCTTCTTGGTTAACTCTATTTCTCGCGCAATAATATCGCTTGCTTGAGAGCTTCCGCCCGGGCTATTTACTCTAATTACTAACGCTTTTATTTTTTTGTCCTTACGAATATTGCGAATTAGGTTAGCATAATAATCTCCTGAAATTTGTCCCTTGTCTTTTGAATTACCAGGTACAATATCGCCGTCCATATACAAAACGGCAATTTTATCTTCTTTGTATTTATATGTTTCCTCAACTTTTAAAAACTCTGAAACTTTAACATATTTTGGATTACTTACTTTTTTCTCAATGTTTTTTTCTAAGTGGTCCCAATATATAGTTTTATGGATAAGTCCATGTTCTTGAGCATCATTAACGGTTACTACTTTTTGACTCATTGCAATATCCCATAATGATTCGAAATCTATATTTTTATCATTTGCAATGTCTTTTACCTGAACTTTATAAATATCAGTTAAATACTTAATTATTTGAGATCTATTCTCCTCGGAAAGTTCTTTTTGCACAAATGGTTCAACGGCACCTTTATGAGTTCCAACTTTGAATACCTGTACCTGTACTCCTAATTCATCAAGTAATCCTTTATACATTAGTATTCCACTACTAATACCGTTAAATTCAATTATACCTTGCGGATTTGCAAATACGCTGTCACATGCTGAAGCAATATAAATTCCTTGTTCAGAATAGTTATTTGAATATGCAAAAACCCATTTTCCAGATTTTTTAAATTTATTAATTGCATTTCTTATTTCACTGGCATGGGCAATACCTCCTGCATAGTTACCAGCATCTATGACAACACCTTTTATTTTGGGGTTGGTTTCGGCATTATTAAGCGCTAATCTTAATTGATTAAGACCAATAGTATTTGATTGATTAGTGATTTTATTTGTTATTTCTTGAAGTGGATCATCTGAACCCTGTTCGGGTATTGAACTTCCCAATGTGATATTTAATACTGAATGGTCTTTTAATTCATAGTTATCTTCAAATTCGCCAAGACTACTAATAGCAATAGCCATAATACCGATTAGAACGCCGAGGCCAAGAAAAATTCCTAAAACAAAGGTTAACAAATGGGTAAGTACTTTTTTCATATTACTTCAGAAATGCAAAATAAACTACAAATGTATATCCCCCGTTTATTTTGTCGATAATACAATCAGTTGATTCGATACGCATCTATATTAAGTAAGTTTTAGAGGCAATGTCTTCTAAATTGAATAATATCACTAAAGAAAAGTCAGATTTACAAAGTCAAATAAAAGCATGTCAAAGCGAGAAGAAAACTTGCATTGAAAATGAAAGTATTTTGAGAACTCAAATTATTCAAATGGACGCAGATATGCTTGAACTTTCAAAGAGTATGCAAGAAAGAAATAAGACTATTGAAACCTTGAAAGAGAAGATTGGTGTATTGGAAACGGAATTGAAAAATTGTAATGATAAAACGGCACCTTCACCAGATGGAGATAATTAAAAACTCACAAACCACCTAAGATTTATACGGCGTCCTGTAAGATATTCTGGGACCCCGTATCTATTATTATTTAGATCTTTAACCCAAGAAAAAGCTATTACGTTATTAATATCGAGGAGGTTGAAAATATCTAAAGTAATCCAACTCTCTTTTATTGCTTTGAAGCCATTGCGTTCTTCTCCCAGTTTTCGGAAGATTTTACTAAAACCAATATCTACTCTTCTGTATGGAGATATTAAATTAGGGTTTGTTGTATAACGCGCATCACCATTTAAATAGTAGGGTACAGCGCCCCCAATTGTTAAACTTAGATTTACTCTAATACTTGGATTATTGGGTAGTCTGTCCTGAAATAATACTGCAAAATTTACTCTTCTATCAGTTGGTCGTCTTAACCAGTCAGATTGAATAGTTTCGCCATTCTCATTTTCGTATGTGATTTTCTCTTGAGTTTGTAAGAGGCTTAATGTGAACCAACTCTCTAAACCATCATTAAATTGACCATATAATCTATTATCCAATCCCATAGCATACCCCTCAGAACTATTGGTTGCGTAATATCTTATTCTAATATTATCGTACAAGTATGGTACAAGATCTGTAAGTTTCTTGTAATAAGCCTCGGTTGTGTATTTAAATTCTTTACCCCAAAGTGTAACTACTTTGTCCATTCCAATAACGGAGTGAATTGATTTTTGAGCTTTTAGTTTAGTATTTAAATTTCCTGAGAAATCACGAATTTCTCGGTAAAATGGCGGCTGATAATATGCGCCAACAGCCATTCTTAGTTTAGTTTTTTTATCAATACTTGTGTGATTTATAGAAAACCTAGGCATCCATAAAAGCTCTTTATTTAAACTCCAATAATTACTTCGAATACCAATGTTTACTCCCCAGTTTCTCCAATTAAATCGAGATTGAATGTATCCACTAAGGCGATCAGTAAAAATAGAATTTGAGGCCCTTACAATATCTCCTAATACAATACTGTCTTGGCTAAATGCCCAGGGTGCCACATTGTAATCTGCAGAATCCATATATAGCCACTCAAAATAGCGATCATAGATTTGTTCTTTATTATATCGTACACCGTATTTTACTTGAATTTTATCTGTACTTTTTCCAAATTCACCAATATGAGAAATATTTAAAATCCTGCTCTGCATTCTATTTCGTCCGTGATCTAGGTAATAACCGTAACCAAGTGTCCGAAGTGGTTTGCCTAAATTATCACTCCCTAAGTCTCGATCTAATTCACTAAGATTATAGGCCCCTTGTACATCGAATGCCTCTTCTTCATTAATTGCAGTTAATGAAGAAATTAATTTAAAGGTCTGCCTAATACTTGGTTGATATTTTAAGGTAACTGCACCTAATTGATAATTATAGTTGAGGTTTTCTTGTCCTGCCATATATACATTCAACTGATAGGCTGCTTGTAATGTTCCAAATTCAGTTGTTCTACTTTCCGGTCGAAGTTGAAATGAATTTTGAGCCAAGTTCCCTAAGAAATTTAATGACCATTTCTTTGAAATTTGATAATTCAAATAAGTCTGAATATCAGCAAAATTCATATCGTAAGTACCTTGTGTATTTAAAGTACCGGTAAGTAAATTATTCGTAAAATGACGGATGCTCAAAATTCCCGATAACTTACCTTTCGAACCTTCAACAGCCAAGCTGTTAATCATTGTCCCCAAGTAAATTTGAGCATAGTTTGAATCTGGTTTATTATATGAAACATCCATTACGGAACTCATTTTATCTCCATATTGCGATTCAAATCCACCAGCACTAAACTTAATTTGGTCCACCATCATGGGGTTGATGAAACTTAAGCCTTCTTGTTGTCCGTTTTGAATTAACTGAGGACGATAGATTTCAATATCATTTACATAAATGAGGTTCTCATCAAAATTCCCTCCTCGAACAGAAAATTGTGAAGACATTTCATTATTTGAACTAACACCGCCGAGCATTTTGATAATGTTCTCAACTCCAGAACCTATTCCAGTATTTAGCCTTAGTTCTCTTGCCTTAATAGTTTGCATAAAATCATCAACACTTTGAGATTTTATTTCAACAGTTCCAATAAGTTGAAGTCCTTTTCCCCAATAAATAGTGTCTACCTCAGCACTAGTAGAAGTATAATGTCCCCATACTTTTTCATTATTTACATACCCAAATAAGAGTGTCTTGTTTGAACTTAAGTCTAAACTGAGGATATTATTGGGGTCAATGGAAATTAACTTCTCATTTGCTGAATTTCTAACTTCGAGAAATTTTATGTCTTGTGGAAGATTCTTAAAAACAGCCTTGTATTCAAACTGTCCAAATGAAAGTTGGAAAAATAAAAATGAAATGAGAGTAATTGAAAACCTCACTTAGAGAAAACGCTGATGACAGAAAATTATTTTAATAATTGAGAAATTGTATCATTTGGGTTGGGAGAGGAGAATACGGTATTACCAGCAACCAATACATTTGCACCAGCGTCGAATAATGCATTGCAATTATCTAAAGTTACACCACCGTCAATTTCAATAAGTGTATCAAGCTTGTCTTTTTGAATCTCCGCCGCTAATTGTTCCACCTTTTTAAATGTTTGTTGAATGAATTTTTGACCACCGAATCCAGGATTGACACTCATTATACAAACTACATCAATATCTGATAAAACATCCATTAAGCCATAAATTGATGTATGCGGATTAATAGCAACACCAGCCTTCATACCATTTTGTTTAATTTGCTGAATAGTTCTGTGTAGGTGAGTGCTTGCTTCAAAATGTACCGTAAGAACATCTGCACCTGCTTTCGCGAATTCTTCAACATATCTCTCTGGTTGCACAATCATTAAATGTACATCTAGCGGTTTTGTAGCATGCTGTTTTAATGGTTTCATCACTGGAAACCCGAATGAAATATTAGGAACAAATACTCCATCCATAACATCTACGTGAAACCATTCAGCCTCACTTTTATTTATCATTTCAATATCACGTTGAAGATTACCAAAGTCGGCACTGAGAATTGATGGAGCAATAATTTTTTTCATTTTTCAAATTTATAAAGACTTGACTTAAGATTCGGTTAATTGTTTAAATAGTTTTACGCATTCTTTTGCTTCTTTTATATCATGAACTCTTAAAATTTTTGCACCATTAATTAATGCAATCATATTTAAGGCTGTAGTGCCGTTAAGAGAATCTTCAGGGGGAATTTGTAAATATTTATGTATCATGCTCTTCCGTGAAACACCAATTAATATGTTCGGATCGGAATCTTTTAGTGCTTGAAGGTTATTCAGTAGTTGATAATTTTGATTTAGTGTTTTACCAAATCCAAAACCTGGATCTAGCCAAATATTCTTGACCCCTTTAATGGAAAACGTATTTTTACGATCTAGTAAAAAATTAAAAACATCGTGCACAACATTTTCATAAATAGGTGCATGTTGCATGGTTTCTGGGTTTCCTTGTTTATGCATTCCGATGTAGGTGATGTCTTGATTAATAATGGCATTAATCATGTTTTCATCGTCTAAACCAAATGAAATATCATTAATTATATCTGATCCATACTCAATAGATGCTTTTGCAACCTCACTATAATAAGTATCTATTGATACTAAAATGGAAGGATGTTCTTTTTTCAACCAAGATAGTGCCGGCAATACACGTTTTAATTCGATTTTTGAAGAAATACGCTTGCTTCCTGGCCTTGTACTTTGGCCACCAATATCAATGATATCGACGCCTTGTGTTAATTGAAGTTCTACTTTCTGTTTAAATTCTTCAATTGAGCTGACCCTACTTTTTGAATAAAAAGAGTCTTCAGTGACGTTTATTATTCCCATTATCTTTGGGAATTCCAATTCAATTGTTTTACCGTGTGCCGAAAGTATAGCGTTTTTCATAAAAAACTCCCAAAAGGGAGCTTAGTATTATTGTATTGAATCATCTGGGTTTCCAACCATGTTTTCCGGTCTTACCCAGTCGTTAAATTGTTCTTCTGTTAACAGCCCCAAAGCAATAGCCTCTTCTTTTAAAGTTGTGCCATTCTTGTGAGCGGTTTTGGCAATTTTAGCTGCATTTTCATAACCAATATGCGTGTTTAATGCAGTTACCAACATTAAACTTTGATCAAGAAGTTGTTTAATATTCTTATGGTTTGGCTCAATTCCAATTGCACAATTATCATTGAAGCTTAAACAAGCTTGGCCCAAAAGTCTTGCACTTTGCAGCATATTTGCGGCAATTACTGGTTTATATACATTTAATTCAAAATGACCTTGACTACCGGCAAAAGAAACAGCCACATCATTACCTAATATTTGAGCACAAACCATTGTAAGAGCCTCGGGTTGCGTTGGGTTTACTTTACCCGGCATAATTGAGGAACCTGGTTCGTTTTCTGGAATTAATATTTCACCTATTCCGCTGCGTGGACCAGAAGATAGCATTCTAATGTCATTTGCAATTTTAAATGCACTCATTGCTGTTCTTTTTATTGCACCGTGTAATTCAACCATTGCATCATGTGCTGCAAGAGCTTCAAATTTATTCTTTGCAGAAATCATGGGTAATCCTGACTCTTCTGCAATATATTTTGCTACTAAATTAGCATAGCCCTTTGGAGTATTTAACCCTGTACCTACGGCTGTTCCCCCCAAAGCAATTTCTGATGCCGGCTCCATTGCTCTTTTAATAGAGGCAATTCCATAATCTAGCTGAGCAACATAACCACTGAATTCTTGACCCAAAGTTATAGGAGTTGCATCCATGAAATGTGTTCGACCTATTTTAACTATATCTCTAAACTCTCGTGCTTTGTGCTTTAGAGTAGTTTTTAATGCTTGTAAACCAGGAAATGTATAATCCACGATTTGCTTAAATACTGCAATAGACATTGCAGTAGGGAATGTGTCGTTAGAACTTTGACTTTTATTGACATCATCATTTGGATGTAGTACTTTTTTCTCATCAGTTAATGAACCTCCGGATATTACATGAGCGCGGTTTGCAACAACCTCATTAACGTTCATATTACTTTGAGTTCCGCTACCGGTTTGCCAAATAACTAAAGGGAATTGATTATCTAATTTCCCTTCAATGATTTCATCACAAACTTGGGCAATGAGTTGATATTTCTCTTTAGACAAAACACCCAACTCAAAATTCGTGCGAGCGGCACACTTTTTAAGTATTCCAAATGCACGTATTATTTCAATTGGCATAGACCCTTCAGGTCCGATTTTAAAGTTATTTCTGCTTCTCTCAGTTTGAGCACCCCAATAAGCGTTAGCAGGGACCTTAACTTCACCCATTGTGTCTTTCTCAATGCGATAGTCTGCCATAGTGCTGCAAAGTTACAGCACTATGTTCAGAATACAAGCCAGAATTTAGTCTAGCCTATTAGAATTTCCTGTTCCCAAGATTAACACTTTGTGTGAGTATATTTGGTTTTTTACCTTAACCTTTACTATATAAAGTCCTCGAGAAATATTATTTAATTTGTAGCGTTGTGTTTGCTGTTCTCCTTGATAGGCAATTTTTGAAATTTGTAATCCAGAAATGCTGAATAATGAAATCTCTTCAATAGTATGTGAAGCCCTAACATCAATATAATTAGTTGCCGGATTTGGGAAGGTTTGTAATGATACTTCTTGATCACCGAATACCGTTATTCTTTGTTCTCTTTCAATATTGTTTTCGGGATTACAATCAATATTCAAGGTGTATTTTTCAATTACTTTCATAAATTGATTTTTTAGAAGATCTACATTTTCCTTAACACCTGTAGGTTTTAAATGAATATTACCAACTCCAGAATGGTCAGTGATGTAGATATAATCACCAGAAGTAATTGCAGCCAATTCCTTCATGAGAAATTCAGTGGTTTTATTGATACCGCTTGCCACTACTGGAATTATTTTTATTCCTTTTTTACTTGCCTCTTTAGCTAGTCTCTGAATCTCTAATGCTTTTTCATCATGTGGAGGGGCATCTAAAATTAAAAATGTAATTTTAGCTAGGGCTTTATAAGACCAGCTTAATTCCTCTAAACAAACCTTTAAACCTTCGTCCACAGCTTCGGGAAAATCTCCGCCGCCTCCAGCAGATTGATTAGAAACAAAACTAACCACATCTTCTACATTTTCCGTAAACTCTGTTTTTCGAGTAACGTAGTTATCAGTTAAATCCCTGTAAAATACACTGCTTAATCTAACATTTGAACAAGGTAGTTTTTCCTGAATATCCAACATTAGATCCATCAATTCTTCCTTCAAATAATTAATTTCATCACCCATAGAACCGGTAGCATCCACAACAAACGATATATCAACATTGTTGGGGTTGATAACGGGTTTAACTAAAAATGTCTCCTTCACATCCTGAGTCGGCGATACCAAACCAAGTTTTTCAATATTTTCTGGATTTATTACCCACTGAGCTACATATTCTGTATTAATATTCATTTTTTCTGCAGTTAAATCACTCCATAATTCACAAATACCTCTGTTATCTGTTTGGGCAACCCATATTATACTATCTGTTTTCGGATCGATTAATCTTATTTGTGCACCAATTATCGGTTTCCGTTCAGCACTGTTATCCAACAATTCAATCGAAAATCTCTTATTGATTAAATTCAATCCCCAAGGTTTCCAATGTTCCATGTTTTCTTCTAACGTTGTTTTGAATAACTCCCAGTTTTCTAAATCGTTCCAAAGACCAGCTGTCATAACTCCTGATTTGGCAGATTTTTTAACTTTTGAAGTAGGTGCAACCAAATCATCACTTACCATATCCATTGAAGAAATATCTTTTGATTCAATTATACTTATGCCTTCAACCACCACTTCATCAATTTCCGCCGATTCCGCTTCTATACTGTGAACTTTACTTGGTACTTTTAGATATTTCATTGGTTTTCTGCCGGTAACTTTTCGCATCGAAGCAATTTCTGCAGTAACTCTTTCTTTATTTGATTCTGATGCTACTTTATTTAAATAGTCGAAAACTTGGATAAACTGATAGGTTCTTTCGAGAGTATCTAAATATATTGTTAATGGTTTGAATGTTGCATCTGATTTGTTTTCAATTGTATAATATCCTTCTATTTTTGAGGAAATCCTGAAATTTCCATATTCATCGGATTTTAATTGGGAGATAGTTTTTCCAGATTTGTCTTTTAGAAGGAAGATATTCTTTCCAGTGTCATCTATTTGTTTGCTATTATTATTTAATAGAGCAAATGCACTACAACTTAAAGCTGTTAGTATACTTATGGAAATTGAGTTTTTCATGACGTATTTATATCATAGCCTTTCGAAAGGTAAATGACAAAAGGTTAAAAAAGTTGAACATTCCCAAATAATGTGAATTTCAAAAAATAAACTCAATGTGCTTTGTCCATATCTTTGTGCCTTTATGACCAATAAGTTGAATAAGAAGTATTTTGACGCATTATCCTATCATTCTGAAGGGAAGCCTGGTAAAATTGAGGTGATTTCAACTAAACCAACTAGAACTCAATCGGATTTAGCATTAGCATATTCTCCAGGAGTTGCCGAACCATGTGAAAGGATTGCTGAGAACGTAGAGGATGTATATAAATATACTGCAAAAGGTAATTTAGTGGCGGTAATTTCAAACGGAACAGCTGTTTTAGGTCTTGGAGATATTGGACCAGAAGCTTCAAAGCCGGTTATGGAAGGAAAAGGAGTTTTATTTAAATTATTTGCAGACATTGATGTATTTGATATTGAATTAAATTGTAAAGGTGTAGAAGAGTTTATTCAAACCGTTAAGGCGATGGAACCCACTTTTGGTGGTATAAATTTGGAGGATATTAAAGCACCTGAAAGTTTTGAGATAGAGGAGCGTTTAAAAGAAGAATTAAATATTCCAATCATGCATGATGACCAGCATGGAACGGCAATTATCTCGGGTGCAGGTTTGTTAAATGCATTGCAAATTGTTGGAAAAAATATAAGTGCTGTAAAATTAGTTGTAAATGGTGCAGGAGCTTCAGCTATTGCTTGTACTAAGTTGTTTGTTGGATTGGGGGTGAGCAAGAAAAATATTATAATGCTCGATTCAAAGGGAGTAATTTCAACGAGAAGAGATAATCTTGATAAATATAAATCACAGTTTGCATCGGATAATCAGGCCGAAACACTCGAAGAGGCACTTGAAGGAGCGGATGTCTTCGTTGGTTTAAGTAAAGGAAATATCCTTACTCCTGAAATGATTTTGGGTATGGCTGATAAACCAATAGTTTTTGCTATGGCTAATCCAACTCCAGAAATTGATTATGATCTGGCTATTAAAACGAGACCTGATTTAATAATGGCAACAGGTAGAAGCGATTATCCTAACCAGGTGAATAATGTGCTCGGATTTCCTTTTATTTTTAGAGGTGCTTTAGATGTAAGAGCAACTACGATTAATGAAGAAATGAAGTTGGCTGCGGTTAGGGCAATTGCAGAGTTAGCCCATGAGCCTGTTCCGGAGGTAGTGATGATGGCCTACAATGAAACACAAATGAATTTTGGCCCTAATTACATTATTCCAAAACCTATGGATCCGAGGTTAATTACAACTGTGGCTCCAGCAGTAGCTAAGGCCGCTATGGAATCTGGTGTAGCCAAAGTACCAATTACTAATTGGAATGATTACAAAGAGTCTTTGCGAAAGCGTTTAGGAATTGATAACGATTTTGTCAATAGACTCATGATTAAAGCAAAACGCAAACCGAAAAGAGTAGTTTTCGCTGAAGCGGATAATGTTAGAATATTAAGGGCGGCTCAAGGGTGTGTTACTGATAAAATTGCAACTCCAATATTATTGGGAAAAAAAGAGGTCATAGATAAAATGATGGAAAACAATAATATTAACATTCCAAATGTTGAAATTATTGACCCTAGAAGAATGGATGAAAAACGAGCTGAATTTGGTGCCAAATTCTTCAATAAAAGAGGAAGAAAAGGAGTAACCCAATATGAAGCAGAATATCAGATGAGAAATAGGAATTATTATGGTTCTATGATGGTCGAAACCGGTGAGGCTGATGTCTTTATTTCGGGTTTAACGAGATCCTATCCATTGGCCTTAAAGCCAGCATTGAGTACAATTGGACTAAAGCCAGGTATGGATAAAATTGCAGGAATGCACATAATGATGACCAAATTTGGACCTTTATTTTTTGCAGATACTACGGTAAATATAAATCTTACTGAAGAAGATCTTTATCAGTTGGTTAAAACAATGGATAAAAGAGTTAGGGATTTTCAAATAGAACCTAGAATTGCAATGATTTCTTATTCAAATTTTGGTTCTAATGCTGGCGATTCTCCAAATAAAATAAGAAGAGTTGTTGATCGTTTACATGAAAACGATCCTAAAATTATGGTAGATGGAGAAATGCAACCTGTTTTTGCTATAGATGGAGTTCAACGTATGGAATTATATCCATTCAATAAGTTGGGAGATTCTAGAGCAAATGTCTTTATATTTTCTGACCTTAACAGCGCAAATGCGGCATACCAATTATTGAGAACAATGGGAAGTGCTGAGGCAATTGGACCTGTACTTTTAGGATTTAATAAAGTAGTACATATACTTCATCATAGTTCTAACGTTCGTGAAATTATGAATATGGTGGCATTAGGTGTTTGTGAAGCATAATTTTAAAGAAATAGAGTTTAAATCCAATGACTGGATTCAATCCGTTGCCTTACGCTATGAAATTTTGAGGAAGCCACTAAACCTTCACTTAAATTCTTTAGACTTATTTAAAGAAACCGATGAAAGGGTATTTGGTATTTTCATGGGAGAATTTTTAGTTAGTTCTGCAAATTGTGTTTTATTGGAAAATTGCGTTAAAATAAGGCAGGTGGCTACCCATGGTAAATATCAAAGCTTGGGTATTGGTACATCATTAATTACTAATATCGAAAAGAAAATACAAAATATGGGTATTTTTAGAATTGAAATGAACGCAAGAAAAACATCTTTGGATTTTTATTTAAAATTAGGATATTGCACAATCGGAAATGAATTTATTGAAGTAGGAATACCTCATTATAAAATCTACAAGGATTTTTCATCTTAATTATTTGTATTTTCCGCGTTATTAAGTCGTTGTTTTGTTAGGATAGCACTACTTTTGTTTTTTTAATATGAGTACGATAATTACAATTGTTCAATTCTTTGCTGCATTAGCAATTCTTGTAACTCTACACGAGTTGGGTCATTTTTTAGCAGCTCGTGCATTCGGCATTAGGGTAGAAAAGTTTTACTTGTTTTTCGATGCTTTTGGGGTGAAATTATTCAAATTTAAAAAAGGCGATACTGAATATGGTGTGGGTTGGTTGCCTCTTGGGGGATATGTAAAAATAGCAGGTATGGTAGATGAGAGCCTAGATAAAGATCAGTTAGCTTCTGAGCCTCAACCTTGGGAATTTAGATCTAAACCTGCTTGGCAGCGATTAATTGTTATGATCGGTGGGGTTGTAGTAAACGTTGTACTCGGTATTGTAATAATCTCAACATTAACATTTGTTAAAGGTGACACGTTTATTCCAAACGAAAAAATAAATCAAAAGGGTGGAATTTATGCAAGTCCAAATGCTCGAGCAATTGGCTTACAAACTGGTGATCAAATACTAAGGTTAAACAATAAGAATGTAGATAATTTAATTGCTGAATTTGGAAATCCAGATTTCATAATGCAAGATGTTAAAAAAGTTGAATTGATTAGAAATGGAAAGGATACAACCATTATTTTGCCAAAAGATCTTGAAAATTTGGTAAAATTCGATGCTGAATTACCTTTTATTTCTCCAAGATTTGGTTTTGCCTTAAAGCGAGTTGTATCGGGTAGCCCAGCTGACAAGGGTGGTTTGTTAATGAATGATAAAATTATTAGAATTGATACAATTTCAGTATTGTCTTTCTTTGAATTTAAAGAGGTAATTGCAGCCTATAAAGGAAAAGAAACAAAAATTGAATATACAAGGGGTGGAGAGGAAAAGACAACAACTGTAACAGTAAACGCAGACGGAACACTTGGTTTTCAACCTGAATTTATAGGTTTTAAAGGCCTTGAAAAAAAAATAAGTTACGGATTGTTTGAATCAATTGGAATAGGGTGTAGCAAGTCTTATTCCTTGATTGAGGCCAATTTAAAAGGATTATCTAAAGTAGTTACGGGTAAAGTAAATGCGAAAAACTCACTAGCAGGACCTGTAGGTATTGCACAAATGTATGGTCCTGTTTGGGATTGGGTAAATTTTTGGGAAATAACAGCATTGATTTCACTCGCTTTAGCTTTAATGAATATCCTACCAATACCAGCGCTCGATGGTGGTCATGTTGTTTTTTTACTGTATGAAATAATTTCAGGTCGACCTGTAAGTGATAAGGTGCTATATGTTGGGCAAATAATAGGAATGGCCATTCTCCTCAGTTTGTTCGTATTTATTTTCTGGGTAGATATATCAAGAGCATTAGGTTTCTAATGAATCCTTTCGAACTGTTTGATACTACGATAGAATTAAATCCAGATTTAAAGGATTTAAGAAAAAAATATATTAAACTGCAACAAGGTTCTCATATTGATAATGGCGGTGTTGAACAGGACTCAGAAGTAATTAATAGGGCCTATGAGATTCTCAAAATTAGAGAAAAGCGTATTTTTTATATTATTGATAATATTTTCAAAATTAATTTAAGGGATTATCCATTGCCTTCAGATTTTTTAATGGATATGATGGAGTTGAACGATTTGATTTCAGACACTAATAGTAAAGACGAAGCAAAAAAAAGATTAACTGAATTTGAAATAAATCTAAATCTTGAATTTCAAGAAATTGATCAATCAGTTAAACAAATTGGTATAGAAAAAGAAAATAATAAATTGTTTATTATCGATTGGTTTCAAAGGTATAAATATTTTGATCGACTCAGAAAAAACTTTCAAGGAATAGAAGAGTTGTAACAATTCATTAAATTTGAAGAAGATGGGGAAACAGTACATCTTAAATCACAGGGAGATTCATAATATTTTAAAGAGAATATCTCTTGAAATTGCAGAAAATCATGTTGATGATTTACCAATTATTTTATTGGGATTAAATGAACGTGGTTACTTTTTAGTGGAATTATTAGAGAAACATTTAAATGAAATTACTGGTATTACAGTATCTAATAAGTTGCAATTAGTTATTGAAAATGATATCGTTGTTTCATCTCCCGTTTGGACTAAAGTAGAAAAAAATTCATCAGTAATTATTGTTGATGATGTATTGAATTCGGGAAGAACTGCAATGTTGGCGGTAAGTCAATGTTTTAATGAATCCTTTAAACGGATCGAAACTTCTTTTCTTGCTGTTCGTGAATATAGAAGCTTTCCAGTATATGCAAATTATTCAGGATTGTCAGTTTCTACAACCCTGAAAGATCATGTGTATTTTGACAATTCAGATACTAGTAACTTGCAAGTTTACCTTTCATAAAACGAAATATGTATTTCAATTGTCAATATAGTAAGGAATTATATTGAAAGTTAGGTTTCTCATATCGATCTTCACTTATTTTTTATTTACGGTAATAAATTTAAATGCTACGCACATTGTTGGTGGAGAGATGACTTACGAATATTTAGGAAATAATAGATATAAAATTCATTTGGATGTCTACATGGATTGTTTGAATGGTAGTGACCAAGCAATTAGTTCGGATAGACAGGCGAATATTGGTATTTTCAATGGTAAGACAAAGAAAATGCTTAATGGTTATCCCATAGTTATAACAAGAAATGGACCTACAAGATTAGCAAAAACAAATTATAACTGTTTAAAGGTTTCCCCAAACGCTTGTGTAGATCACTATTACTATGAAACGACAGTGACTTTACCCCCAAACGATGGTGGATATTACGTGTCGTTTCAAAGGTGTTGCCGTAATGGTTCAATTACAAATATTATTAATCCAGGAGGAACTGGTGCTAATTATTGGGTATTTATCCCAAATGCAAATGATATTGGTACAGGTAATTCATCCGCTGTTTTTAAAGAACTTCCACCGAATTTTTTATGCACAAATACAGCGTTAAAGTTCGATCATAGTGCAGAAGATCCAGACGGAGATAGCCTTGTATATTCCCTTGTTACTCCATTTACGGGTGGGACCTCAAATGATCCGAGGCCAGATGATGGATTAGGCGGCCAACTTGAAAGACCGAGTTTTTCAAATATTATTTGGGGGACCGGATATGGTGCGGCAAATCCTATTGACGGTAATCCGAAAATGAATATTGACGCTAAAACAGGTTTATTGACATTAACTCCTACCAGAACCGGCCAGTTTGTTATTGGCATTAGTGTGAAAGAATATCGAAATGGAAAATTAATTTCAGAAATAATTAGAGATTATCAATTCAATGTTCAATCTTGTGTTATAGATGTAGTTGCCTCATTCTTTGCACCTGAATATATCTGTGGATATGAATATTCGTTTCAAAATTTAAGCTCTGGAGCACAACGCTATAAATGGGATTTTGGAGTAGATACGCTTACTAACGATACGTCAAACACGGGAAAGCCAACATATACTTATCCAGGCCCTGGAACATATAAAGTTAAATTAATAGCTTATAAAACCACTTGTGCGGATAGTTTCGACACGGAAGTTACCGTTGTTGAGCCCAAGATACCCGATTTAAAAAATGATACAATCTTGTGCGATGGCGCTACCATAGTTCTAAAATCTAATATCAAAGGGGACTCCTATAGATGGAATAATAAAATAGGTTCTGATACATTTAAGGTAGATAAAGAAGGTATTTATGTTTTAGGAGTAATTAATAAAACCTGCGAGTGGTTAGATACTATTGTTATTTATTATGATAGAGATAAGATTAATGCATTTGGAGATACGTTGTATTGTTCAGATGAGAATTTTTCTCGTGGTATTGGTGCTAAATTGCCAAACGGTGGTTTTTACAAATGGAATACAGGGGAAAGTACACCTAATATAACTATAAATCAAAAAGGTACTTTTTATGTCACTGGAACTACTTTGAACGGTTGTATTTCTTTAGACTCAGTTATTGTAGACAAATATAAGGAGGTGATTATTTCTGTAATGGACTCTACGGTATGTCCTAATACCGATGTCCTTTTTAATGCAAATATAAATGATCCAACAGCTATTATTGTTTGGAGTAATGGAGCTACTGGTCTAACTATGAAAACTAGTCAACCAGGGCAATATTTTGTAGAAGCAACAATAGGAAAGTGTTCAGGAACAGATCAATTTGAGCTTGAAAACTACCCTTATGATTTAGAGTTAGGACAAGATCTACAATTTTGTAATATTATTGATACTATAATTACTGCTCCAAGAAATGATTTCCAATCTGTTGTTTGGAATGGTAATGTTGTTGCACAGAATTACAATCTCAATTCGGAAGGAACATTGATAATTAAAGTAATTAACCAATACGGATGTCCAGAATCAGATTCTCTTATGGTTCGATTGTTTCAAAGTCCGTTTTTAAATCTAGGACGTGATACAACCTACTGCTTATCGGAGAAACCTATATTGCGTGCAAGTTCAGGGATGAGAGGTTATTTGTGGAATACGGGCGCTAAAACATCTACTATAGTTGCTCTAGATTCAGGTATTTATTGGGTTGAAGTTTTAGATAATCAAGGTTGTAAAAGTCGAGATAGTATCTGGCTCAATAAGAGAAAAGATTTATACCCTTCAGAAATTTATATTCCCAATGCCTTTACTCCAAATGATGATGGTTTAAATGATTTATTTCCTAATACTGGCTATCCTGTTAAAGGTGCAGAATTCCACGTTTGGTTGTATAATAGATGGGGCGAAAAAATAGGAGATTATAATTCTCCAGAAGTCAGTTGGGACGGAAAAATCAATGGAGTACCCGCTCTCGAAGGGGTATACGTATACAAAGTTACTTGGTTGGGATGTGATAACTTCCGAAGAACACTTTTTGGAGATTTTCAGTTACTTCGTTAGTGTATTAATTTTTGTGATTACTTACTCTACGGATGCCATTCTTAAGTAGTGTGGAATTGAAATTGATTATTAATCCAAGTCTGTAATCATTGTTTCTAATTATTTTTAGTAACCGTTGAATTTCAGACTCTGATATTTCATCCGATGTAACAATCTGAATAACTAATTGATCTAAAACTAAAAAATCTATAATTGATGGGTGTTTCAATATGACATCCTTATATAAAATTTCGAATTCCACATCTGAAACAAACTCAATGTTTCCATCTTGAAATTCTAGTGTTAAAGCTTGTATGTAATTTTCTTTATTAAGACCAGGACCAAGATTTTTATGAATCTCAATCGCATGACCAATAATTTGGTGCGCTAACTCTTCTTCGTTTTGAATGACCATATTTTCCGTACTTACACATGCTAAGGTAAATATCAAAACCCTTGATATTATCAATAATTTGTGAATGTTATGTTTTCATTTGTAAACTACCGTTTTTAATCAAATTTTGGTAAATTATTTAGATTTTCTCGGTTATACTTAAATCGAACTATATTTTTGTTGAATATGTCAAGACAAATAATCCGTAATGCTACAATAATTAATGAAGGAGAATCAAAAATAGCGGATGTCTTAATTAATGGGGACTTAATTGAAAAGATAGATTCAAACATTCATGTTGAAGGTGCTTGTGTTGAATTCGATGCTAGTGAAAAGTGGTTAATCCCTGGAGTTATTGATGATCAAGTACATTTTAGAGAGCCGGGGTTAACACATAAAGCCGATATATATTCGGAAAGTAGAGCAGCATTGGCAGGTGGTGTAACATCTTACATGGAAATGCCAAATGTAATTCCTCAAACTACAACTAACGAATTACTCGAAGAAAAATATCAGATTGGGGTAAAAAACTCTGCGGTAAATTATTCATTCTATTTAGGTGCTACAAACTATAATTTAGAGGAGTTAAAAAAGGTAGATACGGAAAATGTTTGTGGTATTAAAGTCTTTATGGGTAGCTCAACTGGTGATATGCTTGTGGATGATTCTCATATTCTTCATAAGATATTCGCAGAAGTGCCAACATTAATAGCCACTCATTGCGAATGTGAAACTAGGGTAAAAAGTAGATTAGAAGAAGCAAAAAATATGTTTCCTAGCGGTATTCCAGCAAATCAGCACCCAGTGATTCGAGATGAACAAGCGTGTTATATGAGCTCTTCTTTAGCGGTTGCCCTTGCAAAAAAATATAATACTAGATTACATATATTACACATTACGAGTTCTAGTGAAACAGGTTTATTTAAAAATAATATTCCATTAAGCGAAAAGCGTATAACGTCAGAAGTTTGTGTTCATCATTTGCATTTTGCGATAAATGATTATGATAGTTTAAGTCATCAAATAAAATGTAATCCTGCAATAAAATATGAAAAGGATAGAGATGCCCTTTGGCAGGCTCTTCTTGATGATAGGATTGATGTAATTGCCACCGATCATGCTCCTCATTCTAAAAATGAAAAACTAGATGATAACTATTTAGATTGTCATGCAGGCTTACCTTTAGTTCAGCATACACTGCAATTAATGATGAATAAAGCATTAGAAGGAAAAATATCTAAAGAAAGAGTGGTAGAGAAGATGTGTCATAATCCTGCTATTGCATATAAATTAAAGGAACGTGGATTTATACGAGAAGGATATAAGGCAGATTTAGTACTAATTGACCCAAATAAGAATAATATCGTTACTCAAAAATCACTAATGTATAAATGTGATTGGTCTCCAATATTGAATATGGAGTTCAATACAAGTATTGATACTGTTTGGATTAATGGTGGAATTGGATATCAGAATGGCGAAATTTTTCCAACTAACCCTGAAAGACTTAGATTTGAGAAAGATAGATAAGATAATTTATCTTAGTGATAATCGTTGTCTGTAAAATTCGGTGAGTGCCTTTTCAATAGGTTGACTAACATTACATTGAAAATAATTAATGCCTAAACTATGACTTTGTTCTTCAATTTTTTTAACTCTTTTTTGTTCCTGTTGGATATATGATGTTTTTATTTCTTCAGGGGTGAGTTTTATTCTTTGATTATTTTCTAGATCAATAAAATTTATCGGAACTTCCCCAAAGTTCAGTTCTGATTCTGTAGCATTATCGAAAGTATTTAATAATAGTATTTCACAGTTCAAATAATGTAAATAGGATAGAGCTTGCCAAAATTCCGTTTCTGAGTTTTCACTATCCCATAAAAAATCAGAAATAATTACCACCATACTTCTACGTTTTATTGCACTGCATTTAGCCGCCCAATTTATAGGCTCAGCATTATTGGACAAAAAAGATTGTTTGAGCCATAAATTGTTTAAGATTTCAATATTTTTATAAAGATGCCCTTTTGTTGATTTTATATCTGATTGATATTCGAAATTTGTCTCATTAAATAAGCAAAGTCCAAATGCATCTCTTTGATTTTGTAATAAATACATTATTGAAGATGTTGTAAGCACTCCAAGTTTTTGTTTGTTCCAATTATCTGGGTATTGCATGCTTTTTGAAATATCTAGCCATAGATGACATTTCAAATTGGTCTCCTCGATAAACTGTTTGACGTATTTCTTTTCTGTTCTTGCTAACAGTTTCCAATCAAGGTTTTTTATACTCTCGCCAGGGTTGTATGCTCTATGTTCAGCGAATTCAACAGAGAATCCCTTCAATGGACTAGAATGCAGTCCAGAGATAAATCCTTCCATGGCTTTTTTTGCCAGGAAAGCAAGATCATCGAATTCTTGGATTTCTTTTATTAACATGAGCAAAAAAAAGCCGCTCTTTAGAACGGCTTTCTGATGGTTCTTATTTTTTAAAGTTGATTGTCAATTTTAGAAGCAATTGTGTTTTTAGGCACTGCTCCTACAATTTTATCAACTACTTCACCACCTTTAAATATTAAAAGCGTTGGGATATTTCTTACTCCATAATTCATTGCAATATCAGGATGTTCATCTACATTCAATTTGCCAATAACTGCTTTACCTTGATATTCATTATGAAGTTCTTCTACGATTGGTCCAATCATTTTACATGGACCGCACCATTCTGCCCAAAAGTCAACCAAAACTGGCTGGTCTGAACTCAAAACCTCGTTTTGAAAACTACTACTTGAAAATTCTACTGCCATAATTATTACAAATTTAAATTAAATAAGTAAAATGCTCATTCCTTCTTAATAATTTTATAAACCATTATATCCTTGCTTTTCAACACCTAGTCCAAAAAGAGCAAAATCAAAAATAACTGGGTCCTCTGGATGAATTTCTTTAAATACTTGGGTTAATGCCTGGCAACCCATCCAGTTAGACTTTAAATTTGGGAGTATTTCTAATCGTTTTGTGGAATTAATAACATGAATATCTAAAGGCATTAATAACTCTGATGTTGGAATTGCATTCCATATACCAAAATCTACTTGGTCATTTCGAATCATCCATCTTAAAAACATATTTAAACGTTTACAAGCACTGTTTTTAAGTGGACTAGCAATGTGCTTTTTTGTTCTTGTTTCACCCTCAGAAAAAATCAATTTCCGAAAATTAACTAGCGCTTGTTCAATCGATAATTTGTTGGTTGATTTTGATATTTTCAAAAAGAAAATATTTTCTAAAGTTCCATATTCCACAAGCAAGTTTTGAAGCCTGTTAATCAAGAAAATAAAATCTTCCCCATTGAAAGTTCTATGCTTAAAATTAGAAAGATATCGTTTCTCATGTATTGAGCTATTTATTATAAAATCATAGGGTGAATAATCCATGAATTCCATCATTTGTTTAGCGCTTTTAATTATTGTCTTTCTTTGTCCCCAAGAAATAATGGCAGTAAAAAATCCCGATAATTCAATATCTCTTGGATTGGTGAAAGAATGAGGAATTTGAATAGGATCATCGTTAATGAACGATGGTTTTTTAAAGATCTCAATTGCGCCCCAAAGGGTATCTTCTAACTCTTTTGAAATCATCCAATTGAAATGAATGCTTCTTCCAGATCAGCAAGCAAATCATCAATATGTTCAATACCAACACTTAATCTGATTAGACTATCTTTAAGACCATTTTTTATTCTTTCTTCTCTTGGAATAGCTCCATGAGTCATCGATGCAGGATGTCCAATTAGACTTTCTACACCACCAAGAGATTCTGCAAGAGAAAACAACTTAGTAGAACTTAAAAATTTCATAGCATCATCCATAGAATCATTTTTTAGAGTAAATGAAATCATTCCTCCAAAATCGAGCATTTGCTTCTTTGCGACCGCATGATTTGGATGTGATTCAAAACCAGGCCAATAAACATCTTCCACCGCAGAATGATTTTTTAAATAATTAGCTACTTCTCGGCCATTCTCGCAATGGCGCTGCATCCGTACATGTAATGTTTTAATTCCTCTTAATACTAAGAAACAATCTTGAGGGCCGGGAGTGGCTCCACATGTATTTTGTAAGAAGGCTAGTTTTTCATGAATCTCATCGCTACTCGTGCATAATACTCCCATTACCACGTCTGAATGTCCATTGATATATTTTGTTGCAGAATGCATAACAATGTCTGCACCTTGGTTTACCGGATTTTGTAAGTAGGGTGAAGCAAAAGTATTATCTACAACACACATTGCATTTACCTTGTGTGCCAAACTACTGATGGCTTCTATATCGATAATTCTTAACAATGGATTTGTTGGTGTTTCAACCCAAACAATTTTAGTATTGCTGTTAATTGCAGACTGTACAGCTGCTAAATCACTCATATCAACGAAAGTGAATTTAATTCCCATTCTCGCGAATACAGTAGTGAAGATCCTGTAGCTTCCTCCATATAAATCATTCGTAGCAACTACTTCGTCTCCTGGATTAAGTAGTTTAATACAGGTGTCAACTGCACCCATGCCTGTACTAAAACATAATCCATATTTCATACCCTCTAACTCAGCTAGATTTTTCTGCAACACATCTCTCGTTGGGTTTTGAGTGCGAGCATATTCATATCCTTTGTGTTTTCCTGGTGCTTCTTGAACATAAGTTGAAGTTTGAAAAATTGGAGTCATAATGGCTCCAGTACTCGGATCTGGTTCAATTCCAGCATGCAATACTTTGGTTTCAATATGATTGGATTTCATAATTATGTTAGCAAATGTATAATGGTTTTTGGAAAATACTCATACTCGAGTTTATGTATTCTAATTGATAAAGTCTCTACACTATCTTCAGGAGTTACGATTATTTTGTATTGATTAATAATTGCACCCTTGTCATATTCATTGTTTACCCAATGAATGGTTATCCCTGATTCAGATTCTTTATTATGAATTACGGCATTGTGCACATTATCTCCATACATTCCCTTTCCCCCATATTTAGGTAGAAGACTTGGATGAATATTGATGATTCGATTATTGGAAAACTGTATTAATTCATCCGGGATTTTCAATAAAAAGCCCGCAAGAACAATTAAATCATACCCGATTGTAGACAAAGTACTGTAAAGAATACTGTTGATATCAGTCAATTCATTCTTTTGAAAGATAAACACGGGAATCTTCAAACGATTTGCACGATCAATTACTCCGGCATTTGGATTATTTGTAAATATCCCAGTGATTTCAATTTTATCTTTTGTTTTGTTAAATATATTTTCAGCATTTGAGCCAGAGCCAGAAGCAAAAATTACTATTTTTTTCATTCGAGCTTACCTTACTCGTAAATTCTTACCTGTGCGGATAAATGTACTTCGCATACCATTAAGTCGCATTATTTTCTTAACACTAGTTCGGTATTTGCGAGCAATTCCACTTAATGTTTCTCCAGATTGAATTCGGTGATATTGTGATCTACCAGAAGACCTATTTGAATTATAACTAGAATATTGAACTATTTCATTTTTTGAAAGTCCGTAATGTGCAATTAAAGTATCTTGAACTCTGAAAAACTGCATAGAATTATCGTAAGGTAAGATTATGCAATTGTTTGTGGCATTTGCAGTGTTAGGCTTTAATAATTCACAGTTTAACTGAGTGAGTTCTTTTTCTGAACTGGGTTGTAAATACTTACAAACCCTTTCAAAATGAAGAGCGGTATCAACGTTTGTAGATACTAAAAATTCAGACTTTTGGTTGTGATTTAATCTTTCTGCATGAACTGTAAAATTCAATATGTAAGTAACTGCAATAAACTTTGGAATGTAGTTTTGGGTTTCCTTAGGTAGATATCGAACAATCTCCCAAAAATTTGGATTTTCAAGGCCCGATCGCCTAATTGCTTTTTGTATATTTCCAGCGCCACAGTTGTAAGAAGCAATACTCATAAGCCAATCGTTGAATAATCCTTGCGAATTTTGAAAATAGGTGCATGCTGTTTGAGTGCTTTTCAATATACTTTTTCTTTCATCTAGTGAGTAATTTATTAGCATGCCCATGTTTTTTCCAGTATATGGCATAAATTGCCATAGTCCTGTTGCTCCGCACCATGAAACGGCATTAGGGTTTAAATTGGATTCAATTATTGAAACATATTTTAGCTCGATTGGAAGATTTTGACCATCGAGTATTTCTTCAAAAACAGGAAAGTATGTTTGCATCCTTTCATGAAGAATATCGTAGAATTCAGGTTTTAGGGAAAGGTAATACTTTATGTAGCGTTCTACGCTATTGTTAACTTCAAATGGAATAGAGCTTCCCAATTTTTTCATATTTTCATTGAAATGATCGGTAGAATACTCACTGTAATTGCTAATGATTGAAGATTTTGGTTTTGTATGACTTGGAATTTGAGTATAATATTGCTTCGTTAAGCTGTCAATCCTTTGTATGTTATTTTTTATAGATTTAGGCTTTACTAACTTTTGGGCAACCAACTTGGAAGCATTAGAAGCCAAGAAAAGATAACTTAAACCTAATATTACAATCTGTTTTGTTTTCAAAATTTCGTCTTTATTTAAAGATTTCGAATATCACCAATTTTCGCTAGAATAATGGAATAATCACAACGGATAATATCCTATATTTGTGGATAATGAACGTAAATAAACCCTTGTTTATTGCATTCTGACGTCTATATTATACATAAAAGGTGATTTGCCAATGATAATCGAGCCAAACATAACATCTTTTGAAACTCAAACACAAACTCAGAAATTAAAAACTGAATTTCGTGGACCTACCCTGAAAATAGGTATTCCAAAAGAAATTACTTTCCAAGAAAATAGAGTTCCAATTACTCCTGCAGCTGTTGCCTATTTAACTGCTCAGGGAAGTAGCGTTTTATTGCAAACAGGAGCTGGATTAAATGCGAATTTTACGGATCATAATTACAGTGAGGCAGGAGCTGAAATTACCAATGATGTAAAGAGGATTTTTAGTCAAGATGTTGTATTAAAGGTTGATCCACCAACAATCGAAGAGGTAGGGTTTATGAACTCTGGGCAGCTATTAATATCTGCATTGCAATTAAATCAATTAGATGGAACTTTACTCCAATTGATTTTAAATAAAAAAATAAATGCAATGGCCTATGAGTTTATTAAGGATGATTCCGGAGCATTGCCTATAATTCGTTCAATGAGTGAAATTGCTGGTACAGCAAGTATTTTAATAGCAGCTGAATATTTAAATAATACCCATTTAGGTAAAGGGGAGTTACTCGGTGGGTTTGCAGGAGTTCCACCAACTGAAATAGTTATTATTGGTGCTGGGGCAGTTGGTGAATATGCAACAAAATCGGCAATAGGTTTAGGTGCAAATGTTAAGATTTTTGATGACAATGTTTATCGTTTAAGGAGAATTCAAAAATCATTTGGAATGCATTTATATACCTCAACAATCCAACCAACCGCATTGTCGAGAGCTATTGAACGAGCTGATGTTGTAATTGGCGCATTTTCTGGATCAAGTCATAGAAGTCCTGTATTAGTAAGTGAGGAAATGGTGCTTAAAATGAAACCCAATTCTGTGGTTATTGATGTTGCTATTGATCGTGGTGGAAATTTTGAAACATCAGAGGTTACTACGCATGAAAAGCCAATCTTCAAGAAGCATGATGTGATTCATTATTGTGTTCCAAATATTCCTTCTAGGGTAAGCAGGACTGCAAGCTATGCTTTGTCAAATATTTTTACTCCATTTTTACAAGAGATGAATGAAATAGGGGGATTTGTTGCACACTTGAAACGAAATGGGGGAATTAGAAATGGTACTTATGCTTACAGAGGCCATCTAACAAATAAAAATCTGGCAGAGAAATATTCTATTCCATATAAAGACTTAGACTTGATGGTTGGATTGTTCAGCTGAATAGGGTAATGAAATGTATTTGCAACTTTTTGTGAATGGAGAAAAATGTTTTTTTACTCTATTTGAACTAGTGTCGCTCACCCAAATCTGACCAAATCCATCACTGCATACAAGTTCCATTAACTTCATACTTCTCGATTCGTCAATTTTTTCAAATATATCGTCAAGTAATAACAATGGAATGCGATTAGTTTTTTTCTTCAGATAAAAGAATTGCGAAAGTTTAAGAGCAATTACAAAAGTCTTAATCTGCCCTTGAGAACCAAATTTTCGCAGTTGCTTATCATCGATATTGAAGATTAAATCATCTTTGTGAATGCCCGCAGTAGTTCTACATGCAAGTATATCTTTTTGTTCATTTATCTTGAGTAAGTTAAAATAATCTTGACCCTCAAGTTGTGATTCGTATATGATTTTACCTGTTTCTTTTGCACCCAATACTTTGTGATATTTATCAAAGAAATCATTGAACTCCAGCATGAATTCAGCGCGGACTTTAAAAATTCTTTCGTTTAATGGTATTAGTTTGTTATTAAGACTTTCTATCAAAAAATCATCTAATTTATTTCCATCGAGCGACTTTAAATATGCATTTCTTTGATCAATTACCTTACGATATTCAACTAGGTCATACAGATAGTTTTTATCTAATTGACTAATCGTATAATCAATAAATCTTCTCCTAATTTCTGAACCGTCAAATACCAGTTCTATGTCGTAAGGTGTAATGAAAACCGTTTGAATCAATCCAACATGATCAACAAGTTTAGAATAGGTTTTTCCATTTTTTTTGATCACTTTCTTTTTACTTTCACCCATAGAAATACCTATCTCTGTATCCTCATTATCAATAATCAATTTTCCGTGAACTGAACACTCTTTTTGTCCATCGGTTATAACCAATGAATCGTGGTGTATAAAATAACTCTTAGTATTTGCTATATAATATACGGCATCTAAAATATTGGTCTTTCCAGAGCCATTTTCACCGGTAATTGCGATTACTTTGGAGTCTATTTTTAGATCAACTAGATGATGATTCTTGAAGTTATATAATTTGAGATTCGATATCTCCACGATGCGAAGTTAAATGAGTTATATGTAAATCTATCATTATGTAGCGTAATGTGAAGATTATATTAAAACAACAAACAAGAAATCATTTCATTATTTTTGTAAAAATGAATATAAAAACGATTAGACATTATTTTGTTGTTGCAGCGATTTTATTATCATGCGGTGAAAAACAAAATATGCTTTACGAGCCATTCACTTTCAATACAAATATGTTAGATAGTTTAGCCAATCTAAATCAAGTAATTGTAGATACATCATTTAGAAAAGATGGTTCAATTCATGAAAAGAAATATTATCTAGGTGATACTGTAAAGTATGCAATAGCATATAATCAAGGGGGAACATTAATCTTTAGAACTAAGTTCGAAGGTCCGTTTGAGGTTTGGACGGAAGCTTATCACCAAAACGGTCAAAGAATGTCAAAATTTGAAGTAAAAACGGACTCTGTTAGTGGTAGATCCTATAAAGAAGGATTGTATAAGTCCTTTTATGATAATGGAATGGTTCAAGAAGTTGGAGAATATCGAATAGGACATCCTTTTTGGGTTGTCAATTTTACAAGAGATGGAGTTCAAGGGGATACGATTTTTTATCAAATTGAAAATCAAATAATTAAATAACTTTTTTCATTTTTATTCACAGCATAGTGAATTGGGAGAGGTAAGGCGTAAATTCGAATGAAGTTATGTCGAAATTTTCACATTTACATGTTCATACACAATACTCATTATTAGATGGAGCTGCTAGCATTAAGGATTTAGTAAAAAAAGCCTCTGAAAATGAAATGCCTGCAGTAGCTATTACCGATCATGGCAACATGTTTGGAGCTTTTGATTTTTATCAAGCTGCGACAAAACAGAATATTAAACCAATTATTGGCTGTGAATTTTATTTGGTTGAAGATCGCTTCCAGAAAACATTCGGACAAGGTAAAAAGGATAAGCGTTATCATCAATTATTGCTTGCTAAGAATCAAAAAGGGTATGAAAATCTATCCAAGTTATGTTCATTGGGCTATTTGGAGGGTCTTTATTCAAAATATCCCAGAATAGATAAACAATTACTCAAAACATATTCAGAGGGTTTAATAGCAACAAGTTGTTGTATTGGTGCCGAAATTCCCCAAGCTATACTTTTTAAGGGAAAAGAAGAAGCTGAAAAATTATTTGTTGAATGGCATGAATTATTTGGTGATGATTTTTATGTTGAGCTACAGCGACATCATCTAAAGAATATTGATGGTACAGGTTTGGATCAAGAAGATGTAAATCAAACTCTTATTGAGTTTGCAAGAAAATATGATGTGAGAATTATCGCTACAAACGATTCACACTATGTAGATCAAGAGGATGCAAATGCACACGATATATTATTGTGCATTAACACATCAGAATTTCAAAGTACTCCAAAGGCCACTAATGAGGAAAGTGGAAAAGGGTTTCGTTTTGGATTCCCTAATGAAGAATTTTACTTCAAGTCGCAAGAGGAAATGAAGGAATTGTTCAAAGATATTCCTGAAGCTATAGACAATACTAATCATTTAATAGATAAAATTGAAACGGCTGATTTGGAAAGAGATGTTGTTCTACCTAATTACGGTTTACCCGAAGGATTTGAGAGTCAAACAGAATATTTACAACATTTAGCTTACGAGGGCTGTAAAAAGCGTTACGGAGGTGTAATTCCTACGGATGTTGAGGAGCGATTAAAATTTGAATTACATACTATTTGTAGTTCAGGGTATGAAGGTTACTTTTTAATTGTTCAAGATTTTACCACAGCCGCAAGAGAAATGGGGGTATGGGTTGGACCTGGTCGAGGATCAGCTGCTGGAAGCTTGGTTGCATATTGTCTTGGTATTACTAATGTAGACCCTGTGAAATATGATTTACTTTTTGAGAGATTTTTAAATCTTGAACGTATAAGTATGCCAGACGTTGATATAGATTTCGACGATGTTGGTAGAGATAAAGTAATTGATTATGTAGCAAAGAAATACGGAGAGAGAAGAATAGCGCAGATTATTACTTACGGAACTATGGCGGCTAAAAGTGCAATACGAGATGTGGGTAGAGTTAAACAGTTTCCCTTAAGTCAAACCGACCGATTAGCAAAAATGGTTCCAGGTAATTTGGGGTTTAAAACTTTATTTCATGCCAATGTTCAAGAACTTGAAAAAGACGACAGTAATAATCTTAAACCAGAAGAAATTGAGAATATTAAAGAACTTCAAAAGGAGTATAACTCTCAAACGGAAGCGGGTGAAGTATTACGCGATGCTGAAAAGCTAGAAGGTAGCATACGAAATACTGGAGTACACGCATGCGGAATTATTATTTCTCCCAAAGATATTGATGAAGTTGTTCCTGTTTCTAGGTCGAAAGACTCCCCATGGATGCAGGTGCAGTACGATGTGAATCAAATTGAAGATGCAGGACTTCTTAAGATGGATTTCTTGGGCTTAAGCACCTTAACCATTATGAAGGATACAATAGCGATGATAGAAGCAACTGCTAATGTTAAAATCGATGTAGATCAAATTCCCCTAGATGATGTAAAGACTTACGAACTTTTTCAACGTGGAGAAACAAATGGTATTTTCCAGTTTGAAAGCCCTGGTATGCAAAAATATATGAGGGATTTGAAGCCAACTGTTTTCGGTGATCTTATAGCTATGAACGCACTCTATCGTCCCGGACCGATGAAGTACATCCCAGAATTTATCGATCGTAAACATGGAAAAAAACCAGTAGTTTATGACCTTCCAGAAATGGAGCAATATCTAAAAGAGACCTATGGTATTACTGTTTATCAAGAGCAGGTTATGTTACTAAGTCAAAAACTTGCTGGATTTTCAAAGGGGCGGGCTGACGTTTTAAGAAAGGCTATGGGTAAGAAGAATAAAAAACTTATCGATGAGCTTAAAGAAGAATTCATGGAAGGTGCAGCGGTAAATGAATTTCCAAAGAAAACATTAGAAAAGATTTGGAGTGATTGGGAGGAATTTGCACAATACGCGTTTAATAAATCTCATTCTACTTGTTATGCCGTTATTGCATTTCAAACCGCCTATTTAAAAGCTCATTATCCCTCACAATTTATGGCTGCCGTATTAAAAAGTAATAAGGGCGACATTAAAAAAATAACTTTCTATATGCAGGAGTGTAAACGAATGGGGATTGAAGTTTTAGGTCCCGATTTGAATGAAAGTCGTTCCATGTTTACTGTTACGCCTACAAGTCAAATACGATTTGGTTTGAGTGCTGTGAAAGGAGTAGGAGAGAATGCTGTGGAAGAAATACTCAAGGACAGAGACGAAAACGGTCCATTCAGTAGTATTTTTGAACTTACCTCTAGAGTTAATTCGCGCGCGGTAAATAAGCGGAATTTAGAAAGTCTTGCTAAAGCGGGTGTATTTGATTTTGATACAAGATATCATAGGGCACAATATGTTTCTCCAGATAATGAAGGTAAGATTGGAGTAGAACTGGCTATCAGGTATGGTCAAAAAATCCAACAGGACAAGCAAAGTGGACAAATGGGTTTATTTGGAGGGGGGGAAGAATCGTCAATTACAGAAGAGCCTAAATTGCCCGCATCACAACCACTCAGTCTTTTGGAAGAACTTCATATAGAAGAGTCACTCATCGGGATATTTCTCAGTAAACACCCTTTGGATGACCATAAATTTTTATACGAATTGGTAAAGAAAGGTGAAGTCAAAGAAATAGAGGATGCGCTTACAAATAATGAGAAGTATGACTTCAGAGTAATGGCGATAATTACCCAAAGTCGGGAAGTGATTTCTCAAAAAGGAAATCCATATGGTATTGTATCGGTTCTTGATTATTCCGGAGCTACGGATTTATATATATTCGGAAAGCAATATATAAACTTAAAACAATATTTATCCAAGGATTATATCGTGATTATGGCGGGATCAGTAGAACAAGGTTCAGATAATCGAGGTAAACTAAATATAAGGCAAATAAAAATGGCATCTGAAATTGAACCTCTCAAGGTTATCAAGTCGCTTGATGTAAAAATGAATATTACTGAAATAAATCAAGGTAAATTTAATATTGTGGGTGATGTCCTAGAACAATTTCCTGGCGATTTCCCTGTATGGTTATATGTAAGTGATAGAGAAGATGATATTGAAGTGTCTATGGTTTCTAATCATCGTGTAGAAGCAAGTATAGAGGTTAAAGAGATGTTGCAAGAAATGGGTGTAAATTTCAAATATCAAATAGAGGATAGAATTTGATGAAAGTTTCAGGATTTGCAATCGCACGTAATGTAATTAAAGCAGATTATCCAATTAAGGAATCGTTATTATCTATTGCTCCACTTTGCGATGAAATTATTGTGGCTGTTGGAAAATCTGATGATGGTACGCGAGATCTTATTGAAAGTTTACCCATAGAAAATTTAAAAATCATTGATACTGTTTGGGATGATAATTTACGTATAGGCGGGTTGGTTTTATCGGATGAAACCAATAAAGCTTTAGCCGCTGTTTCAAAAGAATCTGATTGGTGTTTCTATATTCAAGCGGATGAATGTATTCATGAAGATGATTTACCAATAATTAAAGATTCAATGAAACTTAATTTAACAAATTACAATGTTGATGGATTGCTCTTTAATTACAAACATTTTTATGGATCTTATGATTATTTAGGCGATTCAAGGAAATGGTATCGTAATGAAATTCGAATTATACGAAACAACGGAAAAATTAAAAGTTGGAAGGATGCTCAAGGATTCAGAACAATACAAAACGAAAAGTTGAAAGTAAAAAAAATAGAAGCTTCAATTTATCATTACGGATGGGTTAAAAGTCCTGAATTTCAACAAGTAAAACAAAAACAATTTCACAAATTGTGGCATGATGATGAGAAATTAAGTAATTATGTATCTGAAGGTGCGGAGTTTGATTATTCATCTATAGATTCACTTCAAATATTTAACGGAACCCATCCAAAATTAATGTTATATAGAATTGCTAATGTCAATTGGAAGTTCACTTTTGATATCAGTAAAAAGAAATTTACTTTGAAAGGTTGGTTTTTATATTATTTTGAAAAATACTTTAGTATTCGAATTGGAGAATACAAGAATTATAAGATTATATGACCGAAAGTTGGGATTGTGTAATAATTGGAGGAGGTGCATCTGGCTTTTTTTGCGCAATTAATATTCTCCGAAATAAACCGGATGCTAAGGTTATTATTTTAGAAAAAACGAATAAAACACTTTCAAAGGTTAGAGTTAGTGGCGGAGGACGGTGTAATGTTACCCACGATTGTCTCGATCCCAAAACTATGAGCGGGAATTATCCTCGTGGTTCTCAATTGATGAAAAAGCAATTGAAACAATTTGGGGTAAAGCAAACAATAGATTGGTTTAACAATTCTGGAATTGAATTAGTTACTGAATCAGATGGAAGAATGTTCCCAATTACTAATTCATCAGAGACAATAGCCGTTTTTTTTGAAGATGAATTTAGACGTTTAGGTGGTGTATTGCATTTTAAGGTTGAAGTAAAGGATCTTAAACAAAAGTCAGATGCATTTCAAATAACTACTTCTAAAATTGAATATTTGGCAAAGTCGGTTGTAATAGCCATTGGTGGAGTTCCAAAAGATAAAATTGCACCCCTTATCCAGCCAAATCCACTCAAAATAAAAGATACATTACCCTCATTGTTTTCAATGAAAATTAATGATACTGCGTTAACAAGTTTAAGTGGTGTCTCTATTCCAGCAGGTAGAGTGAAAGTAACGGGGAGATATTGGTATGATGGACCCATACTGATAACGCATTGGGGCTTAAGTGGACCAGCTATTCTGAAGATGAGTGCATTCGATGCGGAATATTTGCATCAAGTTCAATATCAATCAGATTTATTAATAGATTGGACCGGAGGAATTAATGAAAATGATTATTTATTGCAATTAAACGATTTAGCTAATAAGTCATTAAAATCGATCCAAAACGAAAAATTAATTGATATTCCACAGCGTTTGTGGGAGTTTATTTTAGTTAAATCAGAAATTGATCTTAAATTAAAATATAATAATCTAAGTAAGTTAAATAGAAATAAATTAATGGAATCATTGTTGCGAATGCCTTTTAAAACTATAGGTAAAACTACATTTAAAGAGGAGTTCGTAACCTGTGGAGGTATTTCTTTAAAAGAACTCAACGCAAACTATGAAATTACTGCCATCAGCGGATTATACGCAATTGGGGAGGTAATTGATGTAGATGGTGTCACGGGAGGATATAATTTTCAAAATGCTTGGACCTCGGCCTTTATTGCGGCAAAGTCAATTTCGGAAAGAATTAATTAGGACCCGTCTTCACTATATTTATATCCTACACCACGAAGACTTAGGAAATAATTTGGATTTTTCGGATCATCCTCAAAATACTTTCTAAAAGCCAAAATGAAATTATCTATTGTTCTAGTACTCGGAAAAACAGTATACCCCCAAACAGTCTTTAAAATTTCTTCACGCGTAACAACTTGATTTTTCTTTTCAATTAATAACTTTAATAGTTGAGACTCTTTTTTGGTTAGTTTGAATTCTCCTTTCTTACCGATTGCTCTATAAGAATTGAAATCTATAAAGTTTTCACCAAATTTATATTCTTGTAATGTCAGGCGGGGAAGGCTTTGTTGAGTTCTTCGAATTAATTTTTGCACTCTAAGTAAGAGTTCTTCTAATTCAAATGGCTTACTCAAATAATCGTCAGCCCCTGCCTTAAGTCCATTAATTCTATCTCTACTGCTGTTGCTCGAAGATAAAATCATAATTGGTATATCGTTATTTGAAAGTCTAACATGCTGTGTAGCAGTTATACCATCCATACTGGGCATCATAATATCCATGATGACCAAATCGAAACTTTCAGATTTTAATTTCTGAATAGCAATTGCACCATGTTGAGCAATTGCTACCTTATAGCCTTCTAATTCAAGGTTGACCTTGATCAATTCCGCTAAATCTGCTTCGTCCTCAACTAATAGAATTCTATACGACTTCATCTACTTTAATGTTTTTAGAAAGTGTTATTGTGAAAATACATCCAGAAGGTTTGTTGTCTGATAAGACTATTTTTCCCTTATGAATTTCTGTGATTTTTTTAACTAAATATAATCCCAATCCTGAACCAGGTTGTTTTCTTGTTTTTTCTTCGCCTACTCTAAAAAACTTTTCGAATACTTTCTTTTTTTCTGATTCCGGAATTCCAATTCCATTATCGACAATAATTAGTTTAACATTATTCTCACTTTCAACTGTTTTAACTTGAATAGATGAATCAGATTCAGAGTATTTAAAGGCGTTATTTACTAGATTTTTTATTACTATGGAAATCAACGATTTATCGAGTAAAAGAGGTTTAGTTAACCCTAGTTTTATGTTTAATCGAGAAAATTTATCTTCTCCCAAATCCATACTTTCTAATGTTGATTCAACTAAAGAGTCGAGTTCAGTTTCTTCAAAATTTGGATCAAGAACTTTACTTTCAAACCGAGTTGCCATAAGTATTTGTTCTACCATTGAAGAAAGTCTTCTGATATTAGCTAATCCCATAGAAATCATTTTGTCTACAAGTTCTGGGGATTTACTTTTTTGCAAAGTTTGTAAAGATAATTTCGAGGCAGCAATAGGAGTTTTTAATTCGTGAGTAACCGCGAGTAAAAAATTGTTCTGTTGTGTGTTAAGTCGAATAACTTTATCTAAATATACAAACATGGCTACTCCTATTAATATCGTAATTATCCCCAAAGTTATTCCTTCGTAAATCCAAGCTTTCTTTTTGTTGAGTAATGTCCGATATAAATCTCTCTGAATATCTTCTCTTATTGGTAGACTGATTTGTTTAACCAAACGTTGTCCTTTTGTCACAAATAAAACATCAAATTCAGGAAATCGATCAAAAATCTCTTGTTTTAAAAGGGTTTTTTGAAAATAAAAAGTATCGTTTCCAAGAATAAATGTATCTGATTCAGCACTATTTACAGTTTTTGAATAAAGAAAATGATAGATATATTCATCTGCCCATGATTTTTTAGCACTTAATATTTGCAAGTTTTTTTCATAGGCGGCCTCTTGATGTTTTACCAGTGCAAATGCCCACCATAATAAAGCACTTAACATGTATAAAATGACAAGACCTAGTGCTATTGATAGTTTTAAACGTGAATTTCTCATGTAAAAATATAGTTTATAACTAAATTGCGATATCCATGTTGAATAATACTGACATTAATTTTTTTAATGATTTAATTGGTCACACAAATGTAAGGCAAAATTCAAAAGACCTAAATCTAGCTGCATCTGATTACACGGAAGATTTATTTTATTTACCTGAGGTTGTCTTGTTTCCCGAAAACACTGATGAAATTAGTGAAATTTTAAAATATTGTAATTCTAAACTCATTCCTGTTTACACACGAGGAGCCGGCACAGGGTTGTCAGGAGCATGTTTACCGGTGAATGGGGGAGTTGTGTTATCAACTAATCGATTAAATAAAATACTTAAAATAGATATTGAAAATCTTCAAGCAATTGTAGAACCTGGCGTAATTAATCAAGAATTAAAAAATGAATTGTCACCATTGGGCTTAAATTATCCCCCTGATCCTGCAAGTATGGGTAGTTCAACTATTGGTGGGAATATTGCTCACGGATCTGGAGGCCCAAAAGCTGTTAAATACGGCGTAACACGAGACTACGTGTTGAATTTAGAAGTTGTATTACCAACGGGTGAAGTAATTTGGACCGGTGCAAATACTCTAAAAAATTCTACTGGATTTTCAATCACTCATTTAATGATAGGTAGTGAAGGTCTATTAGGAGTAATAACTAAAGCTGTTCTGAAATTAGTTCCAATCAAAACGGAGGAGCTATTGATGTTAGCTGCATTTAATAATCCCGAATCTGCCGCGAAATGTGTTAATAAAATCCTGTTAAACGGATTTCTACCTGCCGGTATTGAATTGATGGAAAAAGCGGGTGTAGATATAGTTCTTAGTCACAATCAATATAATTTTCCAACACCACCTAACGCTGAATTTTATCTCATGATAATTTTAGATGGTGATGATCAATCTGCATTGATGCAAATAGCAGAAGATATGTATCCCTTGCTTGAAGAAAATGATGCATTGGAAGTATTTTTACCCAATAATTCAGATATGGCACAAGAATGGTGGTCCGTTAGAAGAAAAATGGGGGAGGCTGTAAAAAGTCAAAGTATCTATAAGGAAGAAGATACTGTGGTTCCAAGATCTAAACTCCCACAATTGCTAACTGGTGTTAAGAAAATTGAAAAAAAATACGGTTTTCGAACAGTTTGCTATGGACACTCTGGAGATGGTAATCTGCATATAAACATACTCAAAGATAATTTAACTGATGAACAATGGAAAAATGATGTTCCCCAAGGAATACGTGATATATTCCAGCTTTGTAAGGAGTTAGGTGGAACAATTAGCGGTGAACATGGAATTGGGCTAGTACAAAAAGAATATCTTGATATCGTAATGACTCCAACACATATGAAGTTGTTTGCTGGAATAAAATCTACTTTCGATCCAAAAAATATTCTTAACCCGGGCAAATGGATTGAAGCAAAAGAACATTAATCTAGCCAATAAAGTAAGTTGTATGAAATTGCCTCAGGTTTTTCTTTAAACAACTTTTTTGTCGCTGTCCAAGTATCTCCAAAAAGTTCACTTTTTCTGTAATTATTCAGCGAATCTTCATCTTTCCAAATACTAGATGTTAAAATAATATTCTTATTTCCTTGATTTTGTATAAGTTGAAGGGATTTGCAACCGGGAAAGTTTCTGATTTTACTTTTACTCGAATTGAAAATATCCATGAAGATTTCGATCTTTTCTGGATCGAAAGTCATTTTAACGGTTCTATGAATCATATAGGTTGTTTTAGCTGAAGTAATAATAGACAATCTAGATATAAACCAAGGTTTTGAGCGGCGTTACCGGCATTCTGAGAAATGCATAAATATCCATTCCACGGGAAATGTGCAATTAAATCACCTTCAGGTACATCATTAATTTGGTTGCTAATCTTTTCGATAAAGAAGTTTTGCCCTCTTATAAAAAAAGGTAATCCGGCATTATATTCTTCAAACTCACTCCGTGTAATATTAAAATAGGAATCACCAGTGCGATCAATGAAAATACAACTAATCTTACGATTGACTTCATTTCCTGGAGACTGAATTAATATTGGTCGAACCATATTACGCGCATCCTTTGGTGTGAAAGTATTATCTACATCCCATTTAGCAATCATAAGTTTCAATAAATTTGGAACGTAAACATCACGCATTGCAAACCCTTCAAAATTCTGATTAGGAATCACATAAAATTGTAAATCTTTACCATCTAATCCCAAAAAAAGACACCCATTGTCTGGTCCAATAAATATTTGATATTTATAAATTACGGCTAAAAAACGTGGCGCCTGTAAAGAAAGGATTGAAACATCACAAATATGCAGTGTGTAATCCGGAAATGCATCTCTAAATTCGCGAATTTTAATGGATTGACCAATTGAATCACCCTTTTTTAATGCAGCAACATTATCAATAATTGGTATTGCGGGAAAAGCACTTACAAGATTTGCTTTAGCTACCGCAAATTCTGTACTAAAAGTAGAATTATCAGTCCAATAATGAATTAATTTAACATTCATTCCAATGCCTGTTTGCATATATTTGTAAAAATAATTGAAATCATATTGACCGAGTTAGTTTACCAGTTAGAAATTATCAACCCACAAGTATATTATGGGCCAAATAATGCACATCTAAATTTAATAAAATCAAGTTTTCCAAAATTGCAGATTATTGCTAGAGGCGATGAAATAAAGGCACTTGGTGACAAGGAGAGCTTAAATGAATTCTTCGAAAAGATGAAGGTGTTAGAAAAAATGTACATTCAGCGAGGAGAGTTGACAGAAAATTCAATTATTGAATCTTTAGATATTTCTGTTAAGACAGAAGGCTTAAAAACAGAAGTAAACCTTGAAATTCCTAAAGACGAAATTCTTTTTATTGGTACTCGTGGGCAACCGATTAAGGCTAAGACGAAAAACCAAAGAAAAATGCTTGAGATGAATAATAAAAATGATATCATCTTTGCTATTGGACCTGCCGGAACTGGAAAAACCTACACTGCTGTTGCGCTTGCCGTAAATTCATTAAAGAATAGACAAGTTAGAAAAATCATTCTAACCAGACCTGCTGTAGAGGCCGGTGAAAACTTAGGCTTTTTACCGGGTGATTTAAAAGAAAAAATAGACCCATATTTAAGGCCGTTATATGATGCATTAGAAGATATGATTCCATTAGACAAGCTTAAAAGCATGATTGAATCAAGAACTGTGGAGGTCGCACCATTGGCGTTTATGAGGGGTAGAACTTTAGATAATTGCTATGTAATCTTAGATGAAGCACAAAATGCAACAGAGTTGCAATTAAAAATGTTTTTAACTCGAATGGGACCAAACGCCAAGATGATAATAACAGGTGATTTATCTCAAGTTGATTTACCCAAAAAGCAACAAAGTGGCTTAGCGAAATCTCTTAAAATTTTATCAAAAATTGACGGGATAAGCACAATTATACTGGATACTTCTGATGTTATTCGACACAAACTAGTAAAAGAAATTATCAACGCTTATGAAAAGGCAGAAGATTCTCATTAGTTTCGAACATTAATTAACAAAAATGGAACTTAAATCGCTTACTGCAACCAATTATTTCTTCAGTAATCAAATATCATTCTATCGAGGAAAGGTTCGAGATGTATATAGTATTGAAGATGATTTACTGGTTATTGTTGCCTGTGACAGAATTTCTGCATTTGACCATGTGCTTCCCAAAAGTATTCCCTATAAGGGTCAGGTTTTAACGCAGATTGCGAATCTATTTTTAGATCAAACGAAAAATATTATTCCCAATTGGAAATTGTCTAACCCTGATCCTCAAGTAACAATTGGTAAGAAGTGCAATCCTATTCCAATTGAATTTGTTATCCGCGGTTATTTAACAGGTCATGCATGGAGAGTTTATAGAGATGGTGGTCGTGTTTTATGCGGGAATGTTCTTCCTGAGGGAATGAAGGAAAATGATCCATTTCCAGAGCCAATAATAACTCCTGCAACCAAAGCAAGTAGCGGCCATGATGAAGATACTAGTTACGACGAAATTTTAAAAAAGAAAATCATTCCAAAGAAAACTTTAGACTATCTTTACGAAAAGACTAAAGAACTATACCAAGCAGGTGTTGAATATTCAATTAAACAGGGTTTGATTTTAGTAGACACCAAATATGAGTTCGGGATGTATCAAAACGAGCCTATATTAATTGATGAAATTCACACTCCCGATAGTAGTCGTTTTTTCTATGCATATTCTTATCAGGATTTTCAAGAAAAAGGATTGCCGCAGAAACAATTAAGTAAGGAATTTGTTCGCGAATGGTTAATTGAAAATAATTTTCAAGGCCTTGAAGGACAGACAATTCCAAATATGTCGGATGAACTGGTGCAAACAATTTCAGACAGATACCAGGAACTTTATGAGGTTATGACAGGATCAAAATTAATTCCCAGGGATTATCACAATATTATTGTGGAAATGGAAAAGTCCATTTCTGTGGGGATAACTAAAAGCTAATAGATTAATACATTTACTCAACAATTATTAATCTTTGAATAATTGATTACTAATGAAAGTAAAATTTATTATTCCCTTTTTTGCCGGTATGGCTTTTGTTAGCCAAGTTGTATCACAGCAAGTTACTACGATTGCCGGTGTTCAGTATACAGATTCTGGTAAATTTAATGCGACCGCTACAAACCCTGCTTCTGAAGAATACTATAGCAGACCGTGTGGAATTGCGATAGATACAAATAATCGCATCTATATATCTGATGAACACAATATCATGATGTTAGATGGTGCAACATCAAGAAATAGAGGAGGCTACAGAGGTGATCCATACTCTCAATATGCTCTCGGAAGTGATGATGGTACTGGGTTAGCTTCACGCTTTGCATTTCCTGCTGGATTGGCAGTTCACCCTGTTACAAATGATATTTATGTTTGTGATAGGGATAATAACCTTATACGAAAAGGTATGAGATTTGTCAACTCTTCGAACGAAGCAGTATGGACGACCGTTGCAGGAAAGGTTTCATTCCTTGGAGGATATAAGGATGGTTCAAATTCAGTTGCAGAATTTGCAAATCCAGAAGACATGGAATTTGATTCAAAAGGAAATCTTTACATCTGTGATATGATGAATCATTGCATTCGGAAAATTTCAAGTGGACAAGTTACTACAGTTGCCGGTGACGGAACAGCAGGTTCTGGTTATAAAGATGCTATCGGTAAAAATGCTAGATTCTCTTTTCCTATGGGTATTTCTTTAATTAATGATACGTTTTTATTGGTTGCAGATAGAAATAATTTGGCAGTTAGAAAGGTGAATTTGATCACAGGTGAAGTCACTACGTTATCAACAGACTTTAATGCACCCTTAGATGTTATGTATATTGGAACAAATTCAACCGATGGTGTAATAATGGTTCTTGAAAACAATTGTATCAAGCTTCTAGAAAACGGAACTGTAACCTTGTATGCGGGAAAGGATAGAGCTAACGGTTATACTAATTCAACTTTGCTTAATTCTAGATTTGGTGAAATGCGCCATTTTACTTTTTCGAATAAAGAATCAGCATTGATTGTGCCGGATTATGGAAATAATGTAATAAGAAAAGTACCGGTTGACTTAATAGTAAAGGCAAACTTTAATACCGACAATGCTAGCCCGATAGTAAATCAAACAATTTTGTTACAATCCACATCATTAGGCGCAAACTCGTTTAAATGGGAAATTTCTCCAAGTTCATATAATTTACAAGCGGGATCTAAATTGACGGATAAGGATATTTATGTTAGTTTTTCTCAAGCAACATCCTATTCAATTAGATTAACAGTTACTGGGGCAAAGTCTAATGAAATTTATAAGGCTAATTATATAAATGTATCTACAAATAGTTCTGCCTCTCCATCGGTTGATTTTACTACTAATAAGACCAATCCAATGGCTTGGGAGTCAGTGCAGTTAATCGATTTAACGGCAAACAATCCTGATTCTTATGAATGGTCTATAGAGCCTTCAACTTTTGTGTGGGAAAATGGAACAGATAACACAAGTAGAAATCCTCAAATTGCATTTACTGTCTATGGAATGTATAACATATCACTAAAAGCAACTAATGCAAATGGTTCAAATACTAAAGTAAAAAATGAATTCATAGTGGTTGCTTCAAATTCAGTTGGGGATCACCCAAAATTAGATGTCTCAATTCATCCAAATCCCATAAGAAATGGCGAGTTTTCATTAAGTAAATCTTTTGATATTAAGGATTTAAAAATAATGGGCCTTGATGGAAAAAATGTTCATTTTAGATTATTAAGTAACGGAAAGATTAAGGTCACTGCTAATCCTGGATGCTATATTTTACAATTTAAACAGGAAAATGGCCAAATTGCCACTAAAAAACTAATCATTGAATAAGTATTTGGAAAATACAGAGAATAAAGAAAAAAGCTCGTTCCGCAACGGGCTTTTTTTTTCAGTATTAAAGATTTGGGTATTTTGGTTTTTAATAGTTTCTGTTTTTCAGTATTTAGTGATAGAGTTAACTAATATTGAAAATGATATTATTTCACCATTGGATCTTTTTTTAGCCGGTATAAAACAGCATATTTCTATCGCTTCGTACTTAACTTTATTCACAATTTTATTAAGTTTTATTCAAGTTTTTTCGTTAAAATTTTATGAGCGTTTGAGTATAGTTTTAAATACTTTGTTATTGATTTTTTTATCAATTAGTAATATAGCAGATGCCCTACTATTGAATGGATGGGGTACAAGGGTAAATCAGCAAGCACTTGGATATATGAAATTTCCCGAAGAAGTGACAACGAGTATAAACATTTATCAAATTTTAAGTTTGATCATTGGCTTGTTAGCCTGTTTTGCTGTTGTTAAAATACTTAATAGTGTAATAACTATAAAAATAAATAAACAAGCTAAATCAGTATTAGAATTAATAATTTGTATACCCTTTTTTTTATTCGGTGCTAGAGGTTCTTTCGAAGAGATTCCCTTAATGATTTCTGAACCTATGAAATTCAAACAAGAAAGGAACAATCAAATGGCATTAAGTAGTGTTTGGAATAGTATTTACCAATTAATTCACATAAATGACTTTCCGGATATACAGGATTTTAAAAATAACAGGTATTATTATCCTAATTACTCAAATAAATATATCACTAATAAAAATGGAGAAATTCTTGTAAATAAGGATAGTTTTAATTCTAAATCTAATGTTATTATCGTGATCATGGAGGGGGTGGGAGCAGAACTATCGAAATATTATGAAGGAAAGAACGACTGGATATTATCCAACTTAGACTCTATTTCTCTGGATGGGTGGGCGCATACTCAAGCATTTGCTAGTGGTGATAGAACGGATAAAGGTATTGTTAGTATTTTAGCTGGATGGCCGGGTCAACCTTGGAAAGGGATTTTAAATTATCCTGAAACCTTTAACAAAATGCCTCGATTGGCAGATGCTTTTTCCAATTTGGGGTATAGGAGTGAATTTTATTACGGAGGCAATTCGAATTTTATGAATTTAGGCTCATTTGTTAAGATCAATGGTTTTGATCATATATTTGATGAATCGAGTATTGGAGATTTAACAAATAAATCACTAAGTAAATTAAAAAAGGGTAAATGGGGTTATAATGATAGTGCCCTCCTAAATTTTTTATTCAATCAAATCAATAAAAATAAAAAACAATCTTTATTCGCTGTTGCAATGCTTGGTTCTACTCATGAGCCATTTGATATTTTAGATAAGCCAACGGGAGATGTATTTGTTGATATGAAGTTGTCAGTGAAAAAAGTTGATAAATACCTAAGAGAATTTACAGAAAATCTAAAAAAAGCCAAGCTATGGGAAAATACATTATTAATTATAACCTCCGATCATGGAAAATTCCTGGGTGATTTGAATACACAATACGGACAAAGAAATTTTTTCCATATACCTTTATTATTTACTGGAGGTGCTTTGCCTTTTAAATTAATTAATTTAAAAAATCCTAAACCAGTAAGCCAATGTGATATTTTCTCCACGTTGGTAGATTTATACGGGTTAGGTTGTGACTTTCCCAAATATAGCAGATCTCTGGTTAGGGAAGGGCACCCGGAAAATGCTTGGTTCAATATTGAAAACGTTGGTGGTTTGATTCAATCTAATTCAACGGATTGGTTATCAATTTTACCCGGAGAAATTGACAAAGTAAGACCATTAAATTATGTAGATAGTGTCATTTTGTCGGTGCAAAATGAAATAATTTCCGATTTTTTCAAATTGGGTGAAACTTTTCAATAGGTAAAAACGTCATATTTATATTGGCATTCTTTTTGATAATTATATTGCAATATGAAAAGTAAATTGCTTAGTAAGAAAGGATTAATCGTGTTAGCCTTGTTATTGGCTAATGTGATTGGTTTTTTTGGGGCGGACATTTATTTTTCATCCCAAATTACGGATAACGGAATTACACAACAATGGATTAAATGGTTTGAAAATCCTTCTGTAAAAACAAATTCACATAAGTTATTTGAGATGGGTATGGAGTTGCTCAGGAATATCAAATAACATTGGTAAATAAGTCAGAATCATATTTAAGCCGCTGGGAAAACTTTCTTCTTGAATGGAAGTTAGATCATTTATTTTTCTGGTTTACATATGCAACAATTTATTCGATAATCTTACCAATGGGATCTTCAAATTGGGAATCATTCTTTATTGCTAATGGGTTACTCTCTTTTCATGCCATTGCGGCATATTTTAATAATGATTTTTTAATTCCTAGATTTTTACTAGCTCGTCATTATTTATTCTATCTGATTAGCCTTTTGCTGGGAATACTCAGTGTTTGCTTCCCACTGATGATTTTTTCAAGTCTTGTGATAACAAATCCTGAGTTTGAAAGTAACCTATGGTCAGATACATTCTTTCTATTTTTGGTTATTAACGTATTATTTTCGGTTATCTTGACCATGGTATTGAAATTGGTTAAACAGTGGTATAAGGATCAAAAAACAACAACAGAGTTAAAGAAAATGCAATTAGAAACAGAGTTGCAATTTTTAAAAGCACAAATAAATCCCCATTTTCTTTTCAATTCTTTAAATAATCTGTATGCACTTACTTTAGCTAAATCAAATGCTGCTCCAGAATTCGTTCTAAAGTTGTCAAATATCTTGAGGTATATATTATATGAAAGCAATCAAGGTAAGGTTTCTGTTCGTACAGAGATGGATCATGTGAAAGATTATATTGCAGTCGAGCGTTTACGTTTGGGGGATAAAGTTAAAATTGATGTCGATATAGATGAAGAATTAAAAGATGAATTAGTTGAACCTATGTTGTTTCTGACTTTAGTAGAAAATGCTTTTAAACATAGTGAAAATGTAATTCCTAAAGATAGGTTTGTAAAGATTTACGGTAAATCACTGTTTGATGGGTTTAGGTTTTTAGTTGAGAATTCCTATTCACAAAATAGAACAACTGATGAATCTGGGGGTATAGGTTTGAGAAACATAAAGAAACGACTAATATTGATTTACCCAAATAAACATGATATAAAATCATCAGCTGAAGATGGCGTTTATCGTGTAGACTTAATAATAAAACTATGAAAAAAGAAACAATAAAAACAGTAATCATTGACGATGAACCATTAGCGTTAACCGTTTTAGAAAGTTTATTAAAAAGATTTGATAATATTGAAATCGTTGGAAAATTTTCTAGTGCAATCGGATTAAAAGAAGAATTAGACCAACTTAAGCCAGATGTTATTTTTTCTGATATTCAAATGCCAGGAATGACTGGTTTAGAGTTTATTAAATCTCAATACCCGATGCCTTATGCGGTAGTATTTACAACAGCGCATGCGAATTTTGCGGCAGAGGCCTTTGAATTTGAAGCATTAGACTACTTGATGAAACCAATTTCGCCAGAAAGAATTGAAAAAGCAATAAAGAGGTTAGAGGAATATATAGAGCTCCGAGAGTCGGCAGAAGAGATTGCTCAAACAGAAGAGGAATATGTATATGTAAAGGTGGACGGAGAATTTCAAAAAATATTTTACAAAGATATCCATTATGTTGAGGCGTTTGCGGACTATGTGAAAATTTGGATTTCACCGGAAAAGAGGGTAGTGACCTTACAAACAATGCGTAATATGGAATCTGGCTTACCTTCTGAAAAGTTTATCAGGGTGCACAGGTCTTATATCGCATCTATTGATAAAATTACAGCCATCCAAAATTCAAGTGTAATTATTTCTAGTTCCATTGAAATTCCCATCGGTAAGAATTACAAAGATTCAGTGTCACAGCTTTTACAAAAGAATAAGCTAAACAGCTAAATGGTCATATTTTTGTCAAATTAAAAAATAAATCAATTTTTTACACTTTATAAGTTATTGTGAATCAAATTGTTGAAAAATTTAGATATTGATTTTTTAAAAATAATTTGCTTAGAGCAAAATATGCACAGCGATTATTAGTTATAATCCTGTGCCTTAATACCGTATTATATGAAATAATTATTCTACACCGTGAGTAAACTAGATTACAATAAGATTAAGAATATTGCAGCAAGTAAAAGAATACCTATTAAGGAGCTGGCAAGATTATGTGACTTAAGCGAACAAGGTTTCCATTACATGCTAAAAAAACAATCAATGCGAGTTGATACTTTGGAGCGTATTTGTATTACTTTGGGCGTAACTCCTATGGAACTCTTCCAATCCGAAAATGCTAATGAAGAGTTATCTTCTCCGACTTCAGTTATTATAAAAGCTAAAGAGAGCGATTATAATGACGTTCTTATTCAGAAGTTAGATACAATTATTGAATTACTGAGATTAGAAAAAGTGGGATTTTAATTTCACCTTTTTTTCTTTAGGTATAAGTGTTACGAGCGAGATTCATCAGCTCTGTACCTACTTTAATCCGATTAAATTTATATTTAAGTTTTAAATGTTCTAAGACGAGTTCAGTAGGAATATTGCCAACCATTTCGTTTTTAGCAAAAGGACATCCACCAAATCCTAAAATTGCACCGTCAAATCTCATGCATCCAGCATTAATTGCAGCATCTAATTTTTCTTTCCAGTTCTCCATTGGTGCATGAAAATGTGCACCAAATTTTATTTGTGGCAATTCCTTTATTAATCTACAAAATACACTATTTATTAATTCGGGACTAGCTTGACTCGTAGTATCTGCAATGCTAATGGTATTAATTCCCAATCTAGAAATTTTTTCGGCCCATTCAGAAACTAAATCAATAGAATAATTTTCACCATACGGATTTCCAAAACCCATGCTCATATAAGCAACAACTTCTCTATTTGTAACTGTCGCAACTTTTTGAATTTTTGAAAGTTCAATAAACGCGTTTTCTCTAGTTGTATTAGTGTTTCTTTTTTGAAAGGTCTCACTAATTGAAAAAGGGTAACCTAAATAGGTTACATTAGAATAAGCACAAGCTCTTATTGCACCGCGTAAATTAGCTACAATCACTAATAATTTCGATTTGTGTTTATAGTTAAGAAAAGCATTTAATAATTGAGCGGTATCGGCCATTTGAGGAACAGCAGTGGGACTAACAAAACTCCCACAATCAATAACGTCAAAACCAGTATCGAGAAGCGCTTTCAAATATGTAATTTTCTTATCTGTAGGAATAAATTCTTTTATTCCTTGCATCGCATCTCTCGGACATTCAACGTATTCAAAATCCATAGTTTAAAGTTTTTCGAAGAAGTATTCGCTAATTTTTTTATATAGATGAATTCTATCTTTACCACGAACATTATGTTTATGTCCAGGATATACAAAATAGTCAATATTTGTATTTAAATTCTTAACGCATTCATTAATAAACATTAAACTATGCTGCCAAACAACTACATCATCATCCGCACCATGAATCATTAATAGGTCCCCTTCAAGATTTTTAGCATACTGTAAAAGGCTATTCTTTTTGTATCCATCAGGGTTTTCATCGGGACGATCCATATAACGTTCGGTATACATTATTTCATAATAACTCCAATCAATTACCGGCCCGCCGGCAACACCTACTTTATAAACCCCTGGAGTTCTCGTCATTAAGCTAGTAGTCATAAATCCACCAAAGCTCCAACCGTGTACCCCAATTCTATTTGAATCAACAAATGAAAGAGATTTTAGGTATTCAACTCCTTTTAACTGATCAGACATTTCAACAGTCCCGACTTGTCTGTGTATTGCATTTTCAAAGTCCAACCCTCGATTTGACGATCCTCTATTGTCTATTGTAAATACAATATAACCATTGCTTGCCATATAGGCCATCCATAAATTTCCACCGCCTAACCAAGAATTGGTTACCATTTGAGCATGTGGACCGCCATACAGATACACCACTACAGGGTACTTCTTTGAAGGGTCAAAGTTGGGAGGATAAAATGTTCGTGTAAATAAATCATAGCCCTGATTTTGAATCTTAGAAATATCAATTTTACCGATATTGTATTTTGTAATAGGGCTTTCAATTATAAAGTTCAAAGATGCTGTAGGTATTGTATAATTAGTAGTCATATTTTTCTCAATGGGTAAAGAATAATATGATGAAGCAATTGTTCCGTTCTGGCTATTTAAATTACTTATATTCATTAAAATAGTTTTTGAATTTGAAAACCATTGTGTGTTAATATTTCCTTTCTCACTATTTAATTCGATAATGTTTTTTGTTTTTAAATTAACAAGCAGCGGCATTCTATTTAGCGCATTTCCAAAATCACCTTCTTTAGTACTTTCAACTAAAATATCTTTTCCATCATTAGCAAATCCAATAATATTGGTTACAATCCAATTACCTTTGGTTATTTGATTTAATACTCCCTTTTTGTAGTAGTACAGATGGTTATATCCATCGATCTCAGATTGCCAAATAAATTCATCATCACAGCCTGGAATAAATAAAGGACCATGCTCTGGTTCAATGTATTTAGGATGGGTGTGAGTAAACAAGGTTTCATCGAGTTTACCTGTTTTAGCATTGTATTTTCTCAATTGCATCTCATTCTGCTCTCTATTAACCCAAGCTACATAAATGTATTTCTCATCAGGAGACCAAGTTATATTCGTTAAATATTGATCATAGGGCCCATCTGTTTTAAGGTAAACAAGATTGTTTTTTTGCAAATTATAAACGCCTATTGTTACTGTATGGCTGCTATCTCCAGCCATTGGATATCTGAATTGTTCAGGTTGAGCAGGGCGCGGAGTTATTGAAAAAATAGGATATTCTGTAACTCTTCTTTCATCCATTCTGTAGAAGGCCAATGAATTTCCGTTTGGAGACCAAAATAATCCTCCATTTATTCCAAATTCATTTCTGTGAACGGATTGACCATAAACAATGCCATCTTGACCGTCTTTAGTAACTTGTATTGATTCATCAATCGAGCCAATCCAAAGATTATGATCTTTAACAAATGCTGATTTGATACATTCATTGTTATTGCAGAATCTTTTCGTTTCAGATGCGACTGACTCCTGTGAATATTTGTAGAGATATTGAATAATGATAGAGTCTTTGTTGATGATTGAAAATTTGTAAATATGGTTGTCATTTTCGAACCATCCTTCAGTCTCATTATCAAATTGCAAACTGCTCATAGGGAAATAATATGTTCTTTTGGAGATATCAGAGTATTCTGGCAATTTAGATTGGACCTCCGTTAAAGCATTACTAACGGCTTTAGCATTAATTAGTTCATTTTGGTTCGTGCTATCAATTTTTCCTATCTGGGGGTCAAATGTGTAAATGATATTCCTATTTGGACTTAAAAAAGACTCCATGTAGGCTAATTTGGTATTTGAAGGATATTCAATAAAATTAGGCCCCATAGGGTAATTCGCTCCTGTAAAACAATCATTAATAGATAAGTTTTTTGTTCCTGCCTGCTCGGGGAATTGGTAAATAGGTGAATTTTGACCAAAAACTATGGAAAAAGATCCTAATAATGTGAGTGTGAAGAAATATTTAATACGTTTCATCTGTACTTTACGAAAAATGTTTTGCAATTTTGTTGCAATTTAAGATTCACATGGAAAAGTACCGCGAACTAATTGAGGAAATTTGGAACAATAGAGACTTATTGCAAAAATCTGAGAATGTAAAAGTCATTGAAGAGATTATAGAAGAGCTAGACAAGGGTCGATTAAGAGTTGCTGAACCTGATGGAGGTTCATGGAAAGTTAATGATTGGGTGAAGAAAGCTGTAATTTTATATTTTCCTACCAGAAAAATGGAAAAGTCTAATGCTGGTCCAATGGAATTTTACGATAAAATGTCTTTGAAGCAAAATTACGATGAATTGAATATTAGAGTTGTTCCTCACGCGATATCCCGACATGGGGCATATATTGCACCTGGCGTAGTACTAATGCCATCTTATGTAAACATTGGGGCCTTTGTAGATAGTGGAAGTATGGTAGATACTTGGGCAACCGTGGGCAGTTGTGCTCAAATTGGTAAAAACGTACATCTAAGTGGTGGGGTTGGTATTGGCGGTGTCCTTGAACCCGTTCAAGCAGCTCCAGTAATTATTGAAGATGGTTGTTTTGTTGGTTCGAGATGTATAGTTGTCGAAGGAGTGCATGTAGAAAAAGAAGCAGTACTTGGTGCAGGGTTAACGTTGACAATGAGTACCAAAATCATTCATGCAGATACAGGAGAGGAGCTTACCAAAGGGAAAATACCAGCCCGATCAGTGGTTATACCAGCCAGTATTAAAAAGGAATTTAATGGTGGTGAATTCTATGTTCCTGTTGCTTTGATTATTGGTGAGCGCAAAGAGAGTACTGATAAAAAGACTTCCTTAAATGATGCCTTAAGAGATTTTAATATTTCTGTTTAATGAAAATAGGCTTCGACTCAAAAAGGTTTTTTCATAATCAAACTGGATTAGGAAATTATTCAAGAGAAGTTATTTATTCTCTCTGTGAATATTATTCGGAAAACGAATATCTACTTTTTGATTCCCAAGGAAATGAAAGTATTGATTTACATTGTACACAACTAATTAGGCCAAGAATTTGGAATCCTTTTTGGAGAAGTATTGGTCTAGGATACTCTGCGGGTAAGCAAAAAATTGAATTATTTCATGGTTTATCTAACGAAATTCCTATGGATATGCCTTCAAATATTCCTGCAATTTGCACGATTCATGATGTGATTTTTCGTCAATTCCCAAATCAATACAAGCCTGTAGATAGATATATTTATCATAAAAAAACTAGTACTGCACTACAGCGTTGTGACAAAATAATTGTCCCGTCTCAATACACTAAAAATTGCATTTTAGATTATTATAATGTTGATGAATCTAAATTTAATGTGATTTATCAAAGTATAAACCCTAAATACTTTAATCATCACTGGGAACCTAATTTAGATCAACCTTATATTGTATTTCATTCCTCATTCAATCATCGCAAAAATCATATTAATCTAGTTAAATCATTTGCTAAATTGGATAATAAAGAAATTAAATTGATTTTGATTGGTGAGGGTAGTGAAAAACAAAATATAACTAAGCTTATCGAGAATTTAGGTATTTCAAAAAGAGTTGAAATTTTTGGTTATTTGGATTTAGATGATTTGATTATTAAGTTAAAAAAATCTATAGGTTTCATAAATCCGTCTAAGTTTGAAGGGTTTGGAATTCCTTTAGCTGAAGTCGCTATAATGGGTATTCCAATAATTGCCTCAGATATTCCAGTTTTTAGAGAAATAATGGGAAATAAGATTAGTTATTTTGATCCAAATGAAGTGGATAGTATAACACAGGCATTCTCGGAACTATTAAATGAACCAAGATTAAACAAGGAATACAAAACAGAGGTCTTAGAACAAGTAAATCGAAAGGCACATTCTAAAAACCTAATAAACCTTTACAATTCTTTTTGAATTTAAATATTGGTTTTGAATAGTTTTACGGCTATTGCCAATAAGATAATTCCAAAGAATTTCCTGATAATTAACATCCCGGATTTACCAATTTTCTTTTCGATAAAACCAGTAGTGTGTAATACAAGAAAAATCAACAGGATATTTGGAATGATTCCCATTAGAATTGTAAATTTATCGTAAATTGCCTTTAAGGAAAGAATTGTTGTTAGAGTTCCTGATCCTGCAATAATAGGAAATGCTACAGGAACAATACTTCCACTTGAAGTATTTGGGTCTTGCCTGAAAATATCAATTCCAAGAACCATTTCTAATCCTAAAATAAACATTACAATACTACCTGCTAATGCAAAGGATTCAATATCCACTCCTAAGTATCGCAAAACATACTCTCCTACTAACAAGAAGGTAATCATCAATATTGCTGATGCCAATGTTACCTTTCCTGCATGGATATCAGGGATTTTTTCCTTCAGAGTAATTAATATTGGAATACTTCCAAGTATGTCAATTACCGCAAACAGCGTAAAAAACACAGTTATTGAGTCTTGAATATTAAAGGTCATGAAAATGGGGAGTTAGGTTCTTTCTTTATTACATTATAAGTAAGTTTATCAGCAAGTTTTGGAAACCATTTGTTTATAAAAACAGCCAACTTACCTTGTAGAGTCATAATAATATAAAGTCGTTTTTTATCAATAGCCTTGAGTATAATATCAGCAACTTCTTCAGAGGACATTAAACTAGATTCATCTAATGGAGTTTCTGATTGCGACTCACCTGTAGAATTTAGCGCTGTTTTTCTAATGTTTGATTCTGTATAACCGGGGCAGGCAATGAGTACGTGAAGTCCTGTTTTGAGATTTTCATTTCTCAGACTTTCTAGAAAGCCTTGGAGTGCAAATTTTGAAGCGGAATATCCTGTTCTTGCAGGCAGACCCTTGAATCCAGCAATTGACGAAACACCAACCACTGAACCTTTATTTTTAATCAATTCGGGAATTGCATATTTCGTGCAATAAACGGATCCCCAAAAATTCACATCCATCAATCGTTTAATAACGGATAATTCAGTTTCAATGAATAACCCGCGCATGGTCATACCCGCATTGTTAATTAATATATCCAATCGGCCAAAATGAGATATTGAACTTTTTATGAATGACTTACAATTTTCCTCTATTGAAACATCACCCTGAAAAATTAATACATTTATTTTATACTCACTTTCTAATTGGATTTTTAACAAATTTAAAGCATCCATATTTCTTGCGATGCAAGCTACATTCCACCCACGTTGAGCCGATTGTACTACTAATGATTTACCAATACCACTAGATGCACCTGTTATTGCAATAGTTTTTATCAATCGTTCCACTTTATACTACAACCAACAGCGGGAATTTCTGGGTAGTCTATCTCTAATCCATCTAGAGCATATTCTATTGCGTCTTCCAAGTAAACGTGTGTTACTGTTGCTTCATTATCCCAGCAATCGTCAATTGCACCACGATAAACCAACTCACGTTTTTGATTGAATAAAAATACTTCTGGAGTTTTCAATGCACCTAAGTGAGTTAAAACTTCTTGAGAAGCGTCATGTAAATAGGAGAATGGCAGATTTTTCTGTTCAGCTAATATTTTCATATTTTCAAAGCTATCTTGAGGATATTTAGTAACATCGTTACCACAAAGGGCTATCATACCTAAGTTATCTTCTTCATATTTCTGAGCCATTTTTTTCAAACGATTCCAATATGCTTGTGAATAGGGACAATGATTACAAGTAACAAAAATTACAAATGCATATTTGTCAGAAAAGTCAAAAGTGGAAACCATTTCTCCGTTAGTATTAGGCAAGGAAAATGGTATTAATAAATCTCCGATATTCATATTCAATACAAAATAAGACCTTAATTAGGATTTTTTTACTTCTTTAAATAAAAAGAGTTGAAAAAATGTTCAGACTAGGAGTTTGAAACTAACTACATTTGCGTTGTGGATCAATTTATAGTTTCAGCAAGAAAATACAGACCTACAGCATTTAAAGAGGTTGTAGGGCAAAAGCATATTGCGGAAACTTTAATGCATGAGATTACCTCATCCAAATTAGCACAGGCTTTTTTGTTTACTGGTCCTAGAGGCGTTGGAAAAACCACATGTGCTAGAATATTAGCGAAAGTAATTAATTCTCAAGATTCATCTGCAGATGCAGGTCATGATTTTTCATTCAATGTTTTTGAATTAGATGCAGCATCAAATAACTCGGTAGATGATATAAGAAACCTAATTGACCAGGTAAGAATCCCACCTCAAGTTGGTAAGTATAAAGTCTATATAATAGACGAGGTTCACATGTTGTCAACTGCCGCATTTAATGCGTTTTTAAAAACTTTAGAAGAACCACCGAATTATGCAATTTTCATTTTAGCTACCACAGAACGCCATAAAATTTTACCTACAATTCTTAGCCGTTGTCAGGTTTTTAATTTTAATCGTATTATGGCTTCTGATATTGTCGAGCATTTGAAAATGATTGCAGAAAAAGAGAAGTTAGATGTTGCTGAAGATGCTTTACACCTTATTGCAAGAAAAGCCGATGGAGGTCTGCGTGATGCATTAAGTATGTTCGATCAACTGGTTAGTTTTGCTGCTGGCGCAGTAACTTATGAGAATGCGGTCGAAATGCTTAACCTATTAGATTTAGATACGTTTTTTGAACTATCCGATTTATTTTATGATGAAAAAATCTCAGAGGCATTGTTGCTCATAAACAAAGTTATTGATCAAGGTTTCGACGGATCACTGATTACAGGAGGACTTGCTCAACATTATAGAAATGTAATGGTAAGCAAGGATCAAATAACTAATTCATTATTGGATGTCTCCGAGTCATTCAAGGAAAAATATAAGGAACAGGCGAGTAAATTTACATTGTCCTACATTCTAAACGCTTTATCAATCTGCGCAGAATCAGATGATAAATATAAAATGTCAAGAAATCCTCGCTTGCATATTGAATTGGCCGCAATAAAAATTGCTCACTTAAAACGTGTGATTTCGAACTTAGGCAATTTGAGTATTCAAAAAAAAAATGATTTAGGTTTAAAATCGAATACACCTGTTAAAGCATTATCTGATCGTGCTTTACCTACAATCAAAGAGGATATTAGTTCAAAAATTACAAACACTAGAATTGGTAAAATAGATAGAAGCGCTATTTTAAAGAAGAAAAAGGCTGAAATTGAAAATAGATCATCTGTTAATAATGATGAACCAACCCAAAGCGGGGAGGTAAGATCCAATATCGTTTCAGATAGTGTAAGAAGAATTTCTGAGGATTTAATAAAGGCTAGAATTATTGATTTACATGGAATACGTATTCAGGGCGCATTAAATACATCTGAATGGAAATTTGATGGCGAAAATTTAATATTAACCGTTTCTAATAAGGCTTCTCAACATTCTCTAGATGAAATAAAGACCGAGTTAATTCAACAATTAAATGAGGTTTCTTCGGGAAGTATTAGAAAAGTTATTATTGAATTGGGTGAGGTCGTTCAACATGAACGAAGACCATACACAGAACAAGAAAAATTAGAATTTTTGAAGAAAAAACATCCGATAATGTCGGAAGTTATCGAAAAGCTTAAACTTAGATTGCCATAATTACGCTTTATTCTTTTCGCTACCACAATTAGAATGTATTTTTGTCATATAGTTCTCAAGATATGGGAGTTAATTTTGATAATACTGAAATCGCCTTTAATACTAAATCAAATGCTGATTTAAAAAAGGCGAGAATGTTATTTAAATCTTTTGATTTTCCTTTTCTTTTGAGTGTTGGTCCTTCACTAGCCAAGATAGTCGTATTCATCGGGTTAAAAGGATTGATAAAAAATACTATTTTTAAACAGTTCTGTGGAGGAGAAAATATAGATGATTGCAATACAGCGATTGAGGTTTTGGATAAGTCAGGAATTGGAACAATTTTAGATTATTCCGTTGAGGGGGAAGATGATGAGGAAACGTTTGATAAGACAAAAAATGAAATTGTAGGCACTATAAATGCTTCGAAGGGAAATAATAAAATTCCGTTTGCTGTATTTAAAGTTACCGGAATTATGGCAGCGGATATTCTTGAAAAAGTATCATCTAATCAAAACTTGACTTCAAAGGATGAAATTTCATTGGAAAAAGGTAAAAAAAGATTTTTTGAGATCTGTGAGCTCGCTTACAATAGTAATGTACGTTTATTTATAGATGCTGAGGAATCCTGGTTGCAGGGTACAATAGACAATCTTGCAGATGAGGCGATGTCGAAATATAACCAAGAAACTTGCATTGTATACAATACATTACAAATGTATCGACATGATCGCTTAGCAAAATTGAAATTGGATTTTGAAACCACTACTCATTATCTAGGCTATAAATTAGTAAGGGGAGCATACATGGAGAAGGAAAGGGCTAGAGCAAAAACAATGAACTATGAAGACCCTATTCAAATTGATAAAAAATCTACTGATGAGGATTACAACCAAGCAGTGAAGTTTTGTATTGAAAATTCAGAACGAATTTCTATTTGCATAGGTACCCATAATGAGGAGAGTTCTGCATTAGGAGTTGAATTGATGAATAAGAATCATATTCAATCTTCAGATTCTAGAGTATACTTTTCACAATTGCTTGGGATGAGTGATCATATTAGTTTTAATTTGTCAAATTCTGGTTTTAATGTGGCTAAATATGTTCCATTTGGTCCAGTATTATCGGTAATTCCCTATTTAACAAGGCGTGCACAAGAAAACAGCGGTGTTGCAGGACAAATGAGTAGAGAGTTAACTTTAATTGAACGTGAAATTAAAAGGAGAAAAACCAATTGAAGAATTTAAAGCGATATAGAATTTTATTTATTTGCGGATCACTATTAGTACTTTATACGTTGATCGGAGGGTTGTATCTTCCAATTAAGACTGGAATTAATAAAACTTCGGTCAATAGAATATTATCTGATTCAGACCAACATTTTGAAATTGAGCTCTATAATGAGTCTTATTTCAAAGAAATAAATACAGTTTTTTTACTTTCTGGAGATAGGGTTTATTTTGGAGATGTTCTTAAAAATAATCCATCCAGAAATTTTGGAGTTTCATTTAATGTAAATCTGGGTAGTAAAATAGATTCAAAAATTAGTAGTTTATTCTTGTCTGGAGTAACTAAAGGTGGTGATTCGGCAAGTTTATACTTGCCTGAATGTATTTTTATCCAAAAAGGTACTTCAGATACTGTTCAAAATAATGGTATAGAGTCTAAAAACATATTAACTTCGGTAAAGTTAATTGATGATTTTCAGGCAGGATTCCCTAACCGTACCTTGCTTTTTGAAAGTATTCGCAACCTTTTATATCATGTTCCTATGTGGTTTAGTATGATTTTTTTGTTAGGTATGGGGATGTTGTTTTCAATACTTTATCTCAAAACAAATGATATTAAATGGGATATTTATGCTGAAAGTTTCAATAAAATTGGTATTATAAACGGAATTCTCGGGTGTATTACTGGTGCAATGTGGGCACGAGTTACATGGAAGAGTTGGTGGCCAGTTGATGATCCAAAGTTAAATGGTGTTGCCATTGGGATGACTATGTATTTTGCTTACTTGATTTTAAGAAACACACTCAAGCACGAGATTCATCAAAAAGCGCGTATCTCTTCTGTGTATGCGATTTTAGTTTACCCAATATTTATTGCTTTAATTGCAATTATGCCCAAGCTTGCGGCTGTTTCATTACATCCGGGTTCTGGCGATACCGTTGGATTCAATAATTACGATTTGAATAATACCTTGCGACTATTCTTTTACCCCGCTGTACTTGGATGGATAGGAGTATTCGGATACATTGCAATACTTAGAGTGAGGTATGAAACATTAATGAAAGAAAAAATTGAAAATGAAGAAGATGAAGTATAAAAAGAGTTGGATAGTTGCTCTGTTGACATTGTTTGTATTTGTTGGAGAGGCTTTTTCACAAAGCAATAAAGCTGATGGAATTGATGAGAAAGCAGCACAAATATTATTTGAGAATCAGAAATTCAATGTCGTAATAGGTATAATTTCCGTAATCTTTATTGTTATTGTGTTATACATAGTTCGCTTAGATCGTAAGATTTCTAATCTAGAAAAAAAATAATCATGAAACCATTAACTATAATACTTATTTTAATTGCTGGTGTTGGGATTGCAACCGTTATTAGTATGTATGGAAATACTACCCAATATGTTTCGTTTATTGAAGCACAAGAGTTATCTAAAGATAATCCAGATAAAAACTATCATGTGGTTTGTACTTTGGACAAATCGTTCCCTGTAGAATATAATCCGGAGATTGATGCAAATAAGTTAGAATTTCATGCAATTGATACTTTAGGTACTCCATTCAAGGTGTTGTTTTTACAGCCAAAACCTCAAGACCTGGAAGTGGTAGAAAAAGTTGTACTAAACGGACGCGTAAAAGGTGAAGTTTTTCTTGCAGAAACAATCTTAAGTAAATGTCCATCTAAATATGAGGATGTACCAGTAGCTGCAAATCCATAAATATGATAAACTTCAATAATGAGTGGTTGTGGTTAGGTAACCTAGGGCAGGCCATGATATGGTTGCTGTTTGTTACCGCTTTAGTTTCAACCATATTTTATTATTTTAATACTAAAAACGAAACCGATTCTTTTAAAAAATGGGCAAGAATAAGTATAAATCTTCATCTATTCTCGGTTGTTTCAGTATTTGTAATTCTTTTCTTAATCATTTTCTTTCATAGATATGAGTTTTACTATGCTTGGAGGCACTCAAGCAATAGTTTGCCGGTTTATTACATGATCTCTTGTTTTTGGGAAGGTCAAGAAGGAAGTTTCTTGTTATGGATTTTTTGGAATGCGGTAATATTGATGATTTTAAAACGTGTTGCCGGAAAATGGGAGAGTCCTGTAATCATGGTGATAAGCTTTGGCCAAATCGTTCTTACCTCGATGATTTTGGGGATTGAATTTGGTGATTTCAAAATTGGAAGTTCTCCATTCAACCTGCTTAGAGAAGCGCGTCCTGAATTTCTTAACATACCGATACTTGGCAGTATTGGAGTAGAAAATTATTTAGATGTTTTTAAAGATGGTAATGGATTGAACAAACTACTACAGAATTATTGGATGGTTATTCATCCTCCTACGTTATTCTTAGGATTTGCTTTAGCAATTGTTCCTTTTGCTTATTCAATTGCCTCATTTTGGAACAAAGAAAAAACTGGATGGTTACAACCTGCTTTAATGTGGGGTTTAGCTTGTACTGGTATTTTAGGTGCAGGCATTATCATGGGTGGGTTTTGGGCCTACGAAAGTCTTTCATTTGGCGGTTATTGGGCATGGGACCCAGTAGAAAATGCTTCGTTGTTACCTTGGTTAATAATGATTTCTGCAGTTCATATGGTTTTGATATCGCGGAATACTGGCCGACATTTATTCACATCTCATCTCCTTGTTCAATTAACTTTTTGGTTGGTATTATATGCGACCTTTTTAACACGAAGTGGAATTTTAGGTGAAGCCAGTGTTCATTCATTTACGGATTTAGGTTTGTCGGGTCAATTATTACTATTCCTATTGGCTTATATAGGATTTACAGCAATTAGTACATTTAATGAGAACCAATTAAAACACAAATTAAATGGATTCTTTATTTTTCTTCTATTGTTAATAATAGTTTTATCGTTTTTTGTAGATATTGTAATTATTAAATGGTTCGGCATTATAGCATTCTTTGCAACATTAACTATTTGGATTAGAAATCTTTACAAAAACTCAGTTGTTAATCAAACAGATGAAAAGTTAAATAGTCGAGAGTTTTGGATGTTCTTAGGATCTATGTTTATGATTCTTAGTTTAATTCAAGTGTTTTCTGCTACTTCAATTCCTGTATTTAATAAACTTTGGGGATTTAAAACGGCGGTACCTAGTGAGATGGATTATAACAGAATCCAACTTTGGATGGCTATGCCAATCATGGCATTAATGGCAATCGGACAATACTTCCGATATCGTGAATCTAAGAATAATGAATTAATCAAAGACATTTCAATTACAATTGGAATTTCATTGATTGTCGCATTCACAAGTAATTTATATTTCAATTTGCCATGGAATCAATATTTTGTATTCTATCTATTAGCGGTAATGCTGATTACAGGTAATTTGATTTATTGGATTAAAACCCAATCTTTAAAATTGCTTAACTGGGGAAGTTCATTAACACATATTGGTTTTGGAGTACTGATGGTAGGGGTTTTAATTTCTTCAGTTAATAAAAAAGTACTTACAGCAACAGACGATGGTATTCAATTAGCTCCTGAACAAACGGAAAAGGGTGAACTTGATCAAAAAGGAATAAAATTTAACAGAGAAAATAGAATTGCTTATCAAGGTGAAAAAACCGCAGTTAGCGAGTTTCAAGTTACCTACATAGGTAGTGAAAAAGGAATAGACTATGACTCGTTAGATGAATTTTTCCAAATTCAGTTTACTAGTTTATTTGATTCCTTTGTTTTAGTTCCAAAAACTCAAAATAACCCGCAAATGGGATTGTTAGCTGAGCCCGATACAAGACATTATATCTCAAGGGATATTTTTACTCATATTAACTATCAAAGTGGACTAGATCGGGAGGAGCCTTTCAGTGGTTTCCTTATGGATACTGTTTCTATTCAGACAAATGCCTTAACAGCGTCGGGTAAAGTGCAATACAGGATCTTAACAGTAGAACGTTCAACTGATGAAAATGGAAATACTCAATTGAGAATGCCAACTTGGGTTTCACGCTTAAATCAAGTGGATACAATTTATCCTCAGATTTTAATTTCTGAAAAGGAAAATTCTATTCAATCTATTCCTGTTTCTAATGATAATATTGGTTTGTTTTTAAGTATTGAAAGTATCAAAATTGACAACCCTGATCCAAGTCAAGGGCAGTTTTCATTCATAATTAATACAGGTGAAAAAACACCGGTTAAAAACTATGTAGTTTTGAAAATTGTAGAATTCCCTTGGATTAATCTTGTTTGGTTTGGCACAATTATTATGGTAGTGGGGTTTACTGTATCCATTTATAACAGACAATTAATACAAAGGAAATTAATGTCATAGATCATGAAGACTCCCAAAGTTCACATATATGGATTGGGAAATGTGGGGTACCATCTTTACTTACTTTTTAAAAATAAAGAGGTTAACCTTGGACATGTGTTTTCTGATTATGTTAATGATTTAGGTGTTCAAGTTGTAAAAAAGAATAAAATCTCGGAAATAAGTCCAGATGAGTTCGTTTTTATTACTACATCCGATAAAGCGGTTGTTGACACTATTTCTATTTTGACATCCTACACAAACAACATAATAATTACTGCTGGTGGAATACATAAAAATGAGCTACCCGAAAATGTTTCAGTTTTTTACCCGCTATACTCGTTTAGTAAATACAGTGTAATTGATTGGGCGAAGGTTCCAATCTTTTTAGAGGGATTTTCTCATAACTCTATTAAGTTTAATGTTCTGTTAAATCAATTGCAATTAAGGCATTCATTCCTAAATTCGGATGATAGAAATAAGATGCATTTAGCTGCTGTTTTTGTAAACAATTTTACTAATGCTAATCTTATTGCAGCTTCTGAGGTTTTACAAAGTTATGAAATAAACAAATTTGAACATCTTATTCCCATATTATCTCAGACAGTAGAGAAAGTACTTACCCGAAATCCTAAAGATTGTCAAACTGGACCTGCAATTCGAGGTGATGAAGAAGTTATTGATCATCATTTGAATTTATTGAGTGATTTGAAGGAAGAAAAGGAACTATATATTTTGTTTAATAAATATATAAAACAAAAATTTAACAAATAGTTGGAATAAACTATACAAATTATTACATTAGAGGTGTATTTTATCAATGCCTCAAATCACAGCATACTTATCAAAAGAGAAACATTTATTTAACTATATGGGCCTTGAGGTTTATTTTAGTTTAAATGATAAGGATCCTCTGACCCTATATGGTAGATATGAAGATTCAGTTTCTAAATTAGTCGTTCATTTAAAAAAGGGTATTTTTAGTCAAATTGAAACAGGAGCAGTGGAAGGGTTTAAAGAACTAGATACTAAAGAAAAAGACAAGTTATTAATACTTGTAGGCCACAATCTACCCAACATTATTAAATTTTGGATAGATTGCTATGTCTACAAATCCGAAATACCGTTTGAAAAAATTTTCAAACCAATTGAAGAAAATTCTTCTAATTGATTGTATATCTAATACCAGTGTAAATCATTCTTCCATTATTGGGCCCCCATGAATAGGTGGCATCAACTCTTCTAAACCATTGATTTAAATCAGTAACGACAGGTGAATTTTGTTTGAAATTCAATAAATTTTCAGCTCCTAAATACCATTCGAAATTCTTTTTCCATGTTTTTCTTATTTGACCATTAAAAATGAAAAATGAAGGTGAATATAACTCTCCATTTGATTCGATTAGTTGGTCATTTACATTTCTACTAAGTACAACCGGCACTCTTTTTTTACCGTTCCACTGCGCTACAAGGTCAAAATACCATTTATTATAAGTACGGTAGCTTATAGTAGCAAGTGCTCTATGTCTACTTTGGAATGGTTGAATTCTCCATTTATTACCAAGAGATTGCTGATGATTAATGAACCTGTATCCCAGTTTAACTTCCATGCGATATAAAGGCATAAAACTCCATTCCGAATAAATGGATTGTACATATCCGGGCTTGTGACCCGAATCCCTGTTGTCCATTTGTCTCATTAATAATGTACCCGCATCAAAATCTCTATCAAGAATAATTTGATTTAAAAATTGAGTAAAGAATGCATCTACTGTAAAACTGGATGGATAGCGCAGAAACTGAAAGTTTTTAGTATAAGTTAAACCCGTATTCCATGCTATTTCTTGGTTGAAATTGTATGGTGTATTATTAGAATGAACTTGTTCCTTATAAATCCATCTTGTAGAAATAAATTCAGGTAAATTTTCGGCATAGATTAATGCCATTCTTCTACCAATGCCAGTTTGGAAGAACAAATATTGCTTTTTGTCAAACTCATATTTCATGTGCACCCTAGGAGTAAAGAATGTACCAAATAGATTATGGTGATCCAGTCTTAATCCTAAGACTACTGATAAATCGTTATTATTATAAACCCATTCTGAAAATAAGCCAAAATTATTTTGGGTTATTGTATCTGAAGTTATTTGTCGAAATGGGAAAAAACCATCAAAGCTATCATTGAAAGTTTCCCTAATTTGAGAATGTAAATATGATATTCCAGCTTTTACTCTAAGGTTTTCAGTTAGCTCTGATTGAACTAATCCAGAATAAATCAATCTATTTTCATCTGCAATATATTGTCTTCCAATTGCCGAATTCAAGGTGTAATTCATCTTGTGATTGGAAAGATTTAATAAATTGCCAAAGGTTGTTTCCGTCCCTTCTGGAATTATACCAAGTTTCGCGGATACATCTGTTTTGCTTTCATTTGAAAAGAATCTAAAAGAATTGAGGTCCATATTAATCTCATTTCCACCAACTTCTATCATTTCACCGGCTTCTTTTTGATCATTCCAATGACTAACACCAAACATTCCTTCTATGATTCCTTTTTGAAATTTCGTATGATTTTCTAGATATACACGCTGCGTAGCGGGCATATCGGTGTAACTATCTTTGTTATTATCAGTAGTAAACCACTGTTTCCCACCGTGTAATAGGGTAGTATTGATTATATTTTTGTTGATTTTCTGCTGGGTGAGAACGTTTAATTCAGAACGACCTTGATTATTTTGATAAGCGTTGACGAATAATCTCGGAGATTTCTCATTTGTTTTTAACGAATAGTCAATTCCTCCTGTTATTCCCCCAAAACCAAGATTTACGCTCCCAGTTCCTTTTGAAATATTCACTCCGTTAACGAAAGCACCTGGAATATTGGATAATCCGTTCAAGGTAGCCAATCCCGAAATTATAGGCATATTATTTCGGGTCATCTGAACATATTTGCCTTGAAGTCCGAGCATTTCAATTCGCTTTATTCCTGATACTCCGTCTGAATTGGAAACCTCAACAACATTGCTCAACTCAAAACTTTCGGCAAGCGTGCAACACGCTGCTTTTTTAAATTCATTTTCACCAAGTTTTTGGACCAATTTAGATCCTGAGATATCTTGAGTTTCTCCTTTTGAATCTGTTATTATTTCAACTGTTTCAATGGTATCAGTGGAGGCAGTATCGACCTGCGAGAGTATGGATTTTCCAATTATTGAAATACCCAAAAATAAAATAATACGTTTCATATTACCATTCGTCTTCTTCGCGATACTTACAGCAATCTGGCAAATTTGCATAAACGACATCATCCGCTTTAACTAATTCTGTATCGTGTCCAACATTCGCTATCATATTGTGTAATCGAATGGGGTCCTGATACAAACTTGAATTGTATTTTAAATAAATGGTTTTATTATCTATGTCGTAATATGCTTCGAATACACCTTTTACATCTAGGGCATTTTCGATTCTTTTTTTGCACATTTCACAGTTGCCTTGAACTGAGAATGAAATTGTTTCTTTGGTGGTTCTATTTTGAAGTAAACCACAAGCACTTATTCCGAAAATAAGGACTATAAAAAATATTAAATATTTTGATTTCATTTTTTGTGTTAATTAATTTGGTGGGAATTGATTTAGTTCGATACTTTAAAATCGATACCGTATCAAATTAACCAAACACATTTAACTTCTTGATAAACAAAGGATATTACATTACATCGTTTAGAGTAACGAATCCAATGTCCTATTTCTATTGAAGGATTGTCAATATTTATTTTATCTAATTCATATTTTACTTTCGAAAAAGGTAGAGCAATTGAATTTATTGATGTTATATATTTTTCCTCTTCAATGAATTTAGGAGTGAAATAGTAAATATATGAGGTTGTGCAACAATCAGTGCTACAAATTTCATCACAACAATATGCATCTTTTTTTTCAATTGTTGATGCAGAATTACTTGAGTGCATTTCACAGACTTCAATGGCCAAATCAACCATGCCATTACTTAGCAAAGTAAGATTTAGGAGAATTAATGAAATTATTAATCGCACAAACAAATATACTTTTTTATTTGCACAGATACACAAACGTTGTTAATATCGCATTTCTGATGTCCATTATTCGACAATTTTCTCGACGAAAAACAAATTTTAATACATCTGGTGATCACCAACTAAAGAGAGTATTATCTGTTAGAGATTTAACTTTTTTTGGCGTGGCCGCCATTATAGGCGGTGGCATATTTAGCTCCGTTGGTGAAGCTTGCGCTAGTGGTGGTCCAGGAGTAATCTGGCTTTTTATATTGTGTGCGGTTGCTTGCGGTTTTGCGGCTTTGTGTTATGCCGAGTTTGCTGCCCGAATTCCTGTATCAGGTAGTGCTTATACTTATGCTTATGCATCATTTGGAGAATTGTTTGCATGGGTGATTGGCTGGGCATTAATAATGGAATACTCGATTGGTAATATCTACATTGCATTTTCCTGGTCGGGTTATTTTACACATTTACTCGAATCTATGAATATTAATATACCTCAGTGGTTAACTATTGATTATGCTACTGCTAACCGTATATTTACCAATGGTATTGTAGATTCAGAAAATAAGGAAGCAATACATGCGATTGCTGCTTGGCAAACATCACCAGTAATTGGTGGTTTACATATAATTTTTGATGCACCTGCGGTATTAATTAATGCAGTAATTACACTTCTTGTTTTTCGTGGAATTCATGAGAGTAGAAGGGCAAGCAACTTAATGGTTATTTTAAAAATAGTGATTATCGTTGCCGTTATTTTGGTGGGTGCGTTTTACATAGACATTGATAATTTTGAACCCTTTAATCCTTCTGGTGTAAAAGGAATAATGGCAGGAGTTAGTGCAGTATTTTTTACGTACATCGGTTTTGATGCAATAAGTACTCTTGCTGAAGAAAGTAAGAACCCAGAACGTGACCTCCCAAAAGGGATGTTTTATTCTCTAATCATTTGTACGTTATTATACATTTTAATTTCATTAGTTCTTACGGGTATGGTGCCTTTTGATTTGTTAAATGTAGATGATCCATTAGCATTTGCTCTTGAATATAAAGGCATTCATTGGCTAGAATACATAGTTACCGTTTCTGCAATAATTGCAATGACAAGTGTATTACTTGTATTTCAAATGGGTCAACCAAGAATTTGGATGTCCATGAGTAGGGACGGTTTACTTCCTAATAAGTTTTCTACTATTCATCCCAAATTCAAAACTCCTGGTTTTTCAACAATTGTAACTGGTTTTGTAGTAGGATTGCCCATATTTTTTACGGATGAGAAGTTTGTACTGGATTTCACATCAATAGGGACAATTTTCGCTTTTGTTTTGGTTTGTGGCGGTGTGCTTTTATTGCCAAAACGGAAAAAAGGAGAGGGGAAGGGTTTCAGACTATGGTATATAAATGGAAAATGGCTTTTTCCAGCTCTTGTAGCCGTGTCCATATTAATATTATTCCTTTCAGGTGTTGCAACATCATCAATTCCCGGAGGTTACTCTTATCTAGATGATTTGTTATATGGGTATTCAGTTCCAGAATTTTACAATTCTCATCGTGCAATGTGGTTGTTATTATTTATTTTATCGGTATTGAGCTATATTAAAAAACTAAACCTTATTCCGCTTTTAGGTGTTTCAATTTGTAGTTATTTACTAACAGGTATGAGTGCGGACAATTGGAAATGGTTTGGTTTGTGGTTTTTATTAGGACTTGTTATTTATTTTGTATACGGATTCAGAAATAGTAAATTAGGGATTGTAGGCAATGAAAAAACATAAAGAAAGTCATATAGCGGATGTTATCCAACAGATGCTTAAAAGATATCGTATTGATACTCAATTTCAAGAAATGGATATTGAGTCAAAGTGGGAAGAAATAGTTGGTCCAATGATTGCGAAACACACCACATCTATTGAATTAAAAAACAAGACACTTTTCGTTCATTTTGATAATCCAACACTAAAAAATGAGGTATTCCTCCAGAAAACGGCATTATTAGCAAAAGTCAATGAATATTTTGAAAAGGTAATTGCAGAAAAGATTTTTATTGGTTCTTAATTTTTCGCAATTTTTTATTTAAATCAGCTTTATCAATACTTGTATTTAATTCAAAGCCAATAATCATTGATAAGATATTTATGTATAAAAGTACCATTAACGCAATTATTGCCCCAATTGATCCATATACTTTATTGTAACTATCAAAGTTGTTTACATAAATAGTGAAAGTAAAAGTTGCGAGAATACTTAAGCCGGTTCCTACCAAAGAACCAATTGAAATAAATTGCCATTTAGATTGTTTCGATGGTGCGAAATAGTAAATACTAGATAAACCTAATAAGAACAATCCCGCAATCAATATATATTTAATCAAAGCAACTAAAAATCCATAAACATCTGCAAGCGGCCAATTATTTGATTCCATATAGAATTGAATTTGATAAGCAATGGTTACAATAATTAGGAAAGTAATAATAATAACACTTAGAAGTAATGCAATAAATATTGCTTTAAGCCTAACTATAAACCAGTTTTGTTTTACCCGATCTAAATTGGCTAAACGCCTATTGAAACTATTTATAAGTAAATGGAATGAATTTGAAGTGAAGTATACAGTTAATAAAAAACCGAAGGATAATAACCCGGAATTTTCCTTTTGAAGAATTTCAATTATTGTTTCAGAAATTTGCTCATATGTACGTTCCGGTAAAATAACCGAAAGCTGTTCAATAAATTGATTCTTTAGTCCTTCATATGGCAAATAAGCAATCAGTGTTAGTAAGAATATTATTGCAGGAAATAAGGCTAAGAAAAAATTAAAACTTAATGAAGATGCCCGGACAGACAAGTTTTCCATAAAAAGACTTCGAATAAAATATCTCCCAACTTCATAAAAATTATGTCCTTTTAGGCCTTTCATTGTTTTGCCTTCGAGATAAGTCTTTAGTCTTGAATTGTTTTCTTGAAGATTTGAACTGGAAGCCTTAACATTTTTTTTAGAAAGGACTTCATTCTCATCACCTGAAGATGGATTATTGATAGTTTTGTTATATGCTTTATACCATCTTCCCATATTCTATTGAATAAATATATTTAAGTATTTCTCTGGCAACCTAATAGGATGTAGGTCGCTCTTTCGTGCAAAAAACAAGGTCATCTGAGAAGTACAAAGCAAATCATGATTTTGATTAAAAACCTCATATTGAAAATAGCACTTTAAAGCAGGAACTCCTACCATTGTTACTTTAATTTCAATGAGATCGTCATATTTTGCTGCTCGCTTAAATTGAATATCCATAGAATGCACTGGCATTATTATGCCTTCATCTTCCATGACTTTATATGATATTCCTTTTTTCCTGAGTATTTCTGTTCGTGCTTCTTCAAAGTATAAAGCATAATTAGAATGGTGGACAAATCCCATTTGATCGCACTCGCCGTAGCGAACCCTTATATAATGTGAATGAGTCATTTAATAACGAATAGTAAAGTGTTCTTTTACTTGCCCACTTCGAAAATACAAAATTCCCAATCTAAACAACTCAATGCTTACACTAAATTCTTTCAAATTGCTTATTTGTCGCCATGTAAGATAGTGATTATCGGTATGTCTGATGTTTGTTATGAGAATGACGGTATTCTCGTTGTATGTTGTTTTTATTTCATCTATCGCTTGCCAAACTTCATCGAGAGATTTGGTGAAGTTTATTAATTCTAGGTTAATTCTTTCATTGTTTTCAGACCAATTTTCCCCTTCAATTTCTCCTTGATAGTTGTATATTAAGTTTTCGTTAGTGAATCTTTTTACTTGGTTTTTTGATTTGTAGCGATATTCATACTTCACTGGAATTTTGGATTCTACTAAAAGTGGGTAGAGTATGTAATTGGTTTCAATACCGGTGGATAAACCCCATTCTCTAATATGTGTGAATTTATAAGCTTTAGAAATTCTGTAAAGTAAACATGTATACTTACTATTAAGAGTAAATTCATCTGTAAACTGCGATAAATTTCCATCGAAAAACTTGGATTTGCTTTGAATCATTTGAGTTCTTTGATACTCAATGGACTCAATTGGTTCATTTTGTTTGTAGAGGATAGAATCAGTAAACGAGTAAACAAAGGGCGAATGAATTCCATGTCTGTTTGAAGATTGGAATACATAACTTAAATAGTCCAACCACCTTCCAATGGTTTGAATCATAATTAATTAATAGCTGATAGGAAAATATTCAACTCACCAGTTAATCGATCTTTTTGTTGTTGTAGTTTTTGAATTTTTGCATCAAACTGTTTTAGAACTGCATCTGCATTTTTGGCGTGTTGGAAAAAGCTCTTATTGTTCTCTATAGTAACAATCTCATCATTAATTTTACTAATTTGATCTTTTAGTTTTCTTTCTTCAATGTTGAGTTTTTTGTTGCCATTTTTTTCAGAAGTAATAGAGTTAACGTATTCTTTGATTGAATCTTTTCTATTTTGATTCATCTCATCTCTCAATTTTTGGAAAAGGGGATCAATGATTTTTTGATATTTATTATTCAGAGAATGGTATTTTTTCCCCGAAACAAAGCCAGCATTATTCCATTTAGCTTGTATTTCTTTTAACTGATTAAAGTTATAATCACTATTAATAAGCGTTTCAAGTTCTTTGAGTATTTCTTCTCTCTTCTCAATAGACCCAGACTCAGCCTTTTTCCTTTCTTCAAACCATTTGTTTCTACGTTCATAAAAATAATCAAATGCTGCTCTAAAGCGTTTCCAAATTAAATCATTATGTTCCTCTGGAACAGGGCCTATGGTTTTCCATTCATCCTGTAGTTTTTGAAGTTTTTCTGCTGTAGTTTTAAATTCTTCCTCCTCTTTTAATGATTCTGCTAGTTCGCACAAATTAGTTTTTTTCTCTAAATTATCTTCTTTGGAATTGTTCAGGTCTTTGAAGAATTGCTTACGCTCTGTATAGTAATGATTTCTAATTTCTTGGAATTTAGACCAGATTTCTTCATTCTTTTCATGAGGTACTGGGCCAATTTTCTTCCACTGATTAAAAATTTCATCTAATTCATTACCCATTTTTTGCCAATCTTTTATTTGGTTAGGAAATAGGGCAGTTAAATGGGATGCTTTTTCAATTAGTAATATCTTCTTTTCAAAGTTTTCCTGTCTTTCTTGATCTTGAGCTTCTCTAATTGATTTTACCTTTGCAATTATATCATCTGAAACAGATTTAAATCTAGACCAAATTTCCTCAGATATTTCTTTTCTAACAGGTCCAGTATTCTTCCAATCTTCATGAAGCTTATTTAAAGAAACCCATACTTTTCGAGAATTACCTTGCTCTTTTAGTGTTTCAACTTTTTTAATAAGCTCAATTTTTATTTCTAGATTTTTCTCTCTATCTAATTCTTTTAACTCATTATAAATACTTAAGTTGTCGTAATATTGATCAACAAGCAATTTATAATCAGATGCTAGCGACTCTTGATGTTCTCTAGGAATACTTCTGATATCCTTCCATTCACGCATTAGGTCGCGCATTTCAGAAAGGGTATTATCAGTTTCTTCTGCATTTACTAAAGTCCTTATTTTTTCTAATACACCTACTTTCTTTTTTAGATTT